>ERZ1034678.152-NODE-152-length-38262-cov-25.705813_pt1 | contig 38262 bp, 26 predicted proteins | sample MGYA00520640_ERZ1034678 | MGnify/ENA primary metagenome ERZ1034678 (study PRJEB33766, sample SAMN09781767) | gut metagenome | biome: gut microbiome | host: Homo sapiens | place: Madagascar | study: EMG produced TPA metagenomics assembly of the PRJNA485056 data...
GGGCGTGCTGTTCCTTGATTGGGGATGAAAGCTCGACCCGAATGAGGAATGAGGAGTGAGGAATGAGGAGTGAAGGTGGCGGCTTCGCCGCAAATATATATGGGGCGATGCCCGAAGGCCAGAGGATAGAAGTCATATGTCTGATGTCTGGCGTCTGATGTCTCCTAGTCTCTAATCCCTAGCTACTAATCCCTAATCCCTAGTCCCTAGCTACTAATCCTTAATCACCAGTTACCAGTCACTTGATGCTTTATTCCTAGCCTACAGTCGTCCCTTCATTGTATAATGAGACAACACATTTCCTTTTATAAAGAGGAAGGGGGTGCTCGCATGAAGGATGAGGAACTGCTCGCACGCAAGAAGAGGCTTTCTGCGATTTTGCTGCATCGGCTGAATCGCCATTTCTATCCGCTCGCATGCCGCAGCTTTTCTTTGGATGCGCTGTCCATCGATCAGGCCTTTGCCGAGGTTGCCGCGGGGCTCTCTGCCCGGGAGCGGTCCGTTGTGGTGAGAATGTATGTGCATTTCCGTCTGGCACTGGCTGAGATGTTTCTGGAGACGGAGGCGGAGGGTTCTTCGTTTCTTTCCCTTACGCTGGCAGGGAAGTTGTCTTTGGATGTGACGGGGCAATTTTCTGAGGCGTTTGAACGAGTCCGGGATGGGCTCTCGTATTTCTTTTCTTCGACGGGGAAGCCGGAGGCCGGGATCCTGCCGCTCGTGTCACTTCTCTCTCTTGAAACGGGGCTCTCGCTTGCGCCCTATGTGGATTTCTTCCGGAAAGAAACGCTCTCTTATATAGATAGGATGCAGCGCGATGGGACGGATTTCCTGGCAGCGCTATCTTTCTGTGATCCGGAGTATAACGCCGGGGATACGCGCCTCCCTGCCTTTCTCTGTCTGGCATTAGGCGAGGCCGAAGGGCGTGCCTTGGCAGCGCAGGTCTTTGAAAGCGCTCAGATGCTGGGGACGCTGGAGCAGTGTCTCTCTCCGTTGTATCCGCTGAAGGATGCAGCGCGTGCGCGCTTTCTCTATGCTTATGTACGGTTTCGTGCACATGTTTTCTCCTTCTTCGTGTCGTATCTTAGACAGGAGCGTGCCATGCGGCCGGCGATCCTAAGCGGGGTGCTGACTTCGCCTTGCTTTGCACGCTGGGTGCATCGGATGCAGATGCAGGGATTTCTTTCGGACAGGGATCAAGAGGAGTCGCAGCGTTTTTATCTCAAGGTGAATATGTTCCTTCGCCAGTGGGCGATCTTCGATCCGAAACAGCCGCAGTATTATTATCATTATTTTCCCGATTTCACGCACTCGATCACGGCTCGGACGGAAGCGGAGGATTTTGATGCGCGGATCACGGTGCTGCTGCAAGAGATCCTTCGCATCACCGGTTCAGATCCGCTTCCGCCGGACGCCATGGGATTCCTCGTACAGGAAACGAAAACGTACTTGGTGAATATGGCGCACACGGTCTATTTTTCTTATTCGCTGGGCTTGCGCCGTCCGGAGGATTTCGTGGCAGCGAGGTACCGGAGGAAGGAAGGCTCGTCGCTCCTGCATCAGATCAAGAGGGCGCTGGGACTGAAGGGGTAAGGGTTCGGGGTTCTAAGGGTTCAAAAGGTTCTAAGGGGATGGTGCGGCGCACAGTCATATGGAAGCGCCGCGGAGTTTTGAATATACGTTATCCTTGAAAAATAAGAAACCCGTTGAACCTTTAGAACCTTCTGCACCTGTTTAACCTGCTGAATGGTGGAGGTCCTGTTTTGAGAGCTGCCCACGCTGTCCATTCACCCGTGAATATCTTCTCTCATTCTTGCCCGCCCGGCCCGACTTCCTATATAATGAAGACAAAGAGCAAGGCGCTCAGAATTCATGATCAAGGAGGAAGGAAGATGAAGTACGCAAAGAAACCGATGGCCCTCATTCTGTTGCTCGTCCTGTGCATGGGCCTTTCTGCCTGTGGAAACGATCCGCCGAAGCCGCCGCCCGATTCGTTTGAAGGCATGGTGAAAGAGTCGAAGATCTCCGAAGAGAGCAGCCGCTATCTGGGAAGCTGGCAGGGCGAAGAAGAGAACCGTCTTGAGATCGAGAAGAGCGGTGAAACAGAAGAAGTGCGCGTCACACTCTATGATGCCAAAGGAGAAATCTATGCCAGCGGCTACCTGCAGCCTGTCAAGAAATATGGAGCAGACTATTTCTACAATGAACACGACGGCATGGCGCACCGCACTTGGATCGACAACGAGAACAGCGATGTCCTCCGTATGGACGCCTTCGGTATCTTCACGAGAACGCCAGAAGGTGCGGAGGAAGAGAGCTTTGATTTCCAGCCGCTGGAAGGCACTTGGGCGATGGATGGAGCGAAAAATCCCAAGAGTGTGCTGGATATCGATGACGAAGGCGGCTGGCACCTGCGCGAAAGGCCAGGGAAGAAAGGCAAATTCAAAGAAGTGGACAGCGGCACCCTGCGCGCGAAAGGCGAAGGCCGCTTCGAAGCTGTCTCTGACGATCACGAAGGCGTCGTGTACGACATGACCGTCGTCGATAAAAAGACACTCTACTGGGGCGGAGAAAACGATCATTATCAGAAGATGAAATAGCAAAAAGCCATGGGCGGGCATGCCCATGGCTTTTATGGTGGTTTTTGAAAATCCGTGCAAAGAGGTGTAAAGCTTGAATACCACGTTTGGGCATCACCATTTACCAAAATCGGCGCAAAGCGACGCACTTGAGACGCTTTTCCCCGCTCTCTTTCATGCCGCCAGTGCCCTATCCGCCCCTTCGGGGCACCTTCCCCTCGAGGGGAAGGCTGACGATACGGGAATACCGTCATCTAAAGGGCGGCGAAGCCGCCACCTGAACCCGTAGGGATAAGTAGCTAGGGATTAGGGATTGGGGATTAGACTGGGAGACTGAGAGACATCAGACACCTGACTTCTATCCTCCAGCCTTCGGGTATCGCCCCATATATATTCGCGGCAAAGCCGCCACCTGAACCCTTTGAACCCTTTGAACCCTTTGAACCTTCTGAACCTTCTGAACCCCGTAGCTTGAAAGTCGGCGCTCGGTTGCTCTCATAAGCGACGCACTCGAGACGCTTTTTCCCACTCTCTTTCATACCGCCAGTGCTCTATCCGCCCCTTCGGGGCACCTTCCCCTCGAGGGGAAGGCTAACGATACGGGAATACCGTCATCTAACATGCGGTGAAGCCGCCACCGGAACCCGTAGGGATAAGTAGCTAGGGATTAGGGATTGGGGATTAGACTGGGAGACTGAGAGACTAGGAGACATCAGACACCTGACTTCTATCCTCCAGCCTTCGGGCATCGCCCTTTATAAAAATCGACGGACTATTCAACATAGCACGCTATACCGCTAGCATGCCCCTATTGCCTGCGGCACTTTCCCCGAAGGGGGAAGCAAGACGTTACGCAGCTAACGATTTCCTTAACTTAATAGCATTACCCCTCTAGGGGAAGGCTGACGATACAGGAATACCGTCATCTAAAATGCGGCGAAGCCGCCACCGGAACCCTTTGAACCTTGAACCCCAAACCCGCCAACAAAAAAGCGAACCCCTTTCGAGGTTCGCTTTTTTCATACCGCTGTTCGTTTATTTTTCATCTCTATGCTTGATGGCTGCTTCGATGAGGCCGCGGAAGAGCGGGTGCGGACGGTTCGGGCGGCTCTTGAATTCCGGATGAGCCTGGGTGGCTTCGAAGTACGGATGATCCTTGAGCTCGATCGTTTCGACGAGGCGTCCGTCCGGGCTGGTGCCGCAGATGATGAGGCCTGCTTTTTCAAGCTCCGGACGAAGGGCATTGGAGACTTCGTATCTATGGCGATGACGTTCGTAGACGATCTCCTGACCGCCGTAGAGTTCTCTGGCTTTGCTGCCTTCCTTGAGCTTGCACGGATAGATGCCAAGGCGCATGGTGCCGCCTTTTTCGGTGACGTCTTCCTGGTCTGGCATGAGGTCGATGACAGGGTACTGGGTGTCCGGGATGAATTCGGAGGAGTTTGCGCCGGTCATGCCGCATACATTTCTGGCAAATTCAATGACGGCGCACTGCATACCGAGGCAGAGGCCGAGGAACGGGATCTTATTGACGCGCGCATACTTGATGGTGTCGATCTTGCCTTCGACGCCGCGGTAGCCGAAGCCGCCGGGGACGACGATGCCGTCGATGCCTTGGAAGACTTCGCGAAGATCCGGTTTCTCTTCTTCGAGGACTTCGGAATTGATCCAGTGGACCTTGACCTTGTTGCCGAAGGCGTAGCCGGCATGGGACAGGGATTCGACGACGGAGAGGTAGGCGTCATGGAGTTCGACATATTTCCCGACGAGAGCGATGTTAACCTCTTTTTCGGAGGAAACGATGCGGTCCACCATCGCTTTCCAGTCTTCCATGTCGCACTTGGTGTCTTCCATGCCGAGCTTCTGGAGGACGATGTGGTCGAGGCCTTCTTCCTGCAGAAGGAGCGGTACTTCATAGATGCTCTTGGCGGTGAGGTTATTGATGACGGCTTCTGGCTCTACGTCGCAGAACATACCGATCTTTCTCTTCATATCCGGAGAGAGTGCCTTCACGGTACGGCAGACGATGACATCCGGCTGGATGCCGATGGAGCGCAGCTCCTTGACGGAGTGCTGGGTCGGCTTTGTCTTGAGTTCGTCAGCGGCTTCGATGTATGGTACGAGTGTGACGTGAATATAGATGACGTCATTTCGATTCGGTACGTCTTTCTTGACCTGACGGATGGCTTCGAGGAATGGCAGGGACTCGATATCACCGACGGTGCCGCCGATCTCTGTGATGACGATGTCTGCATTGTCATTTCTGCCGACACGGAGCACGCGGTCTTTGATCTCGTTCGTGATATGCGGGATGACCTGAATGGTGGAGCCTAAGTATTCGCCCTTTCTTTCTTTGTTGATGACAGCCTGATAGACCTTGCCTGTGGTAACATTGGATGCCTTGGACAGATTTTCATCGATGAATCTTTCGTAATGACCGAGATCCAGATCGGTTTCCGCGCCGTCATCGGTGACGAAGACCTCGCCGTGCTGGTACGGGCTCATGGTGCCCGGGTCAATATTGATGTAAGGGTCGAATTTCTGAATGGTGACTTTGTAGCCTCTGTTCTTCAGCAGTCTGCCCAGGGATGCAGCGGTGATGCCTTTGCCCAGGGATGAAACGACGCCGCCTGTTACGAAGATGTATTTTGTCATGGGACCTCCTTTGAGATAGGGTGGATGGGAAGAGTGACTTGTGACTTGTGACTAGTAGCTAGGGATTAGGGATTAGGAGTGACTAGTGACTGGTGACTGCAATACCGCCTTCGGGCATCGCCACATATATACTCCGCGGCGCTTCATTATTTTTTGCGCCGCACCACCATTTCTAATTTCTCATTTCTAATTTCTCATTCGAGCGAAACTTTCAAACGGAATCAAGGGGCGGTACGCCCCATGAGCTACCCCCTAACCCTTTTTATCACATTTTTTCCGGAGCGGTAATGCCTAAGATGGTGAGGGCGTGGACCAGGACGTACTGGACGGCGGTGATGAGACCGAGGCGCGCCTGCGTGACTTCGCTGTCTACACCAAGGATACGGCATTCTCTATAGAAATGATGGAAGAGTGCTGCCAGCTCGTACGCATATTTGGCGATACGCTGCGGAGCTCTTTCTTTCGCGGCTCCATCAATGAGCTGATGATAGTTTTCCATCTTTTTGATCAGATCCATTTCACATTCTTCTTTGAGGCAGGTGAAATCGACGCCGGTGAACTGGGGATCCCAGGTGACCTTGGCTTCCTTCGCCTGACGGAAGAGGCTGTGAATGCGGGCATTCGCATACTGGATGTAATAGACCGGATTATCGCTGGACTGTTTCTTGGCCAGGTCGATATCGAAGTCCATCTGGGAGTCCAGTGTGCGGGCACAGAAGAAATAGCGTGCTGCATCGGTGCCGACTTCTTCCATCAGCTCGCGCAGCGATACGGCCTGTCCGGTACGCTTGGACATTTTGACCGGCTGTCCGTCGCGGAGAAGTGTCACCATCTGGAGCAGCATGATTTCGAAATCATCCGGGTTGTAGCCCAAAAATTTCATGGCTGTCTTCAGACGGATGATGTAGCCATGGTGATCCGCTCCCCAGATATCGATGAGCTTGTTGTAGCCGCGGCGGATCTTATTTCCTACATAGGCGATATCGGAGCAGAAATAGGTCGGCACGCCATTCGTGCGGATGACCACGCGGTCCTTATCATCGCCGTTCTTTGTGGTGCGGAGCCAGAGAGCACCGTCCTTCTCGTACATATTGTCTTCGTCCTTCAGGACTTTGAGCGCTTCATTCACCTGATCCGGATAGAGAGATCTTTCGGAGAACCAGTTGTCGAAGTCGACGTGGAATTCCTGCAGATCCTTCTTGAGGTCTGCGAGCTTTTCCTGAAGGCCGCGCTCTTTGAAGATCGCCAGACGTTCTTTCTCATCCATATCGAGGTACTTCTTGCCATCCTTAGCCAGGATATTCTTCGCTGTATCGATGATATCCTGTCCATGGTAGCCGTCTTCTGGGATCTCGGCATCCAGACCGCAAAGCTGGAGATAGCGTGCATTGATGGATTCCGCCAGATGATCGATCTGGTTGCCGGCATCATTCACATAGTATTCCGACAGTACATCATAGCCGGCCGCGCGCAGCAGATTCACCATCGCCGAGCCATAGGCAGCGCCTCTGGCGTGTCCGATGTGGAGAAGGCCGGTCGGATTTGCCGAGACATACTCGACAAGGATGCGGTCTTTTTTATTTTTCGGCAGATCCCCGTAGGAAGGGCCAGCCTTCAGGATCTGCTTCAGCTCGCTGTACACCGTATCTGCGGCAAGGTAGAAATTGATGAAGCCGGCACCCGCGATCTCCGTCCGAGTGACCAGCGGTGTGTCCAGATGCTTCACGATGGATTCTGCGATCATGCGCGGTGCTTTGTGCGCTGTTCTCGCCCACTGCATAGCCGCATTGGTGGAATAATCGCCAAATTCCTTGGATTTCGGCACTTCCAGACGCTGTACAGCCGCGTAATCGCCCTCCGGCAGTTCACCGGCAGCGATAGCTGCCTCTTTCGCTTTCTCAATGATTTCTTTCAGTTCTTCTCTGACTTCCATGAATCCTCCGGATCCTCCCGAACTTCTACAATAATTTCATTCAAATGGTTAAACAGGCCTTTCAGCTCCACATCATAGGAAAGGCGCATACGTCCCTTCCCCGCCTCGATCGAGTCTTCGATCTCGCGCGTCACGACGTAGATATCCATCGTGCCCATCGGGGTCTCGTACAGGGAGTGGTTCTTCTCTCCGATGCGGTAGACCTGCTCCTGCAGGAAGCTGCCGTCTCGGATGAGGCGCACGTGGTCTTTGTGGATCTCCAGCGTGGTCGTCGTCCCTTCCATGCCGGCCAGCTTGGTCTCCTCATAGGAAACGTACTTCATGCCGTCCTTCTCGCCATAGATGCCCGGCGTTTCCAGGGTGATTTTCTCATCCTTTCCCGCCTCATTCCGCTGCAGAGAAGTGACATTGATGATGACCTTTTTTTCCAAGACTGACCGCCCCCTTGTTCTATTTATAATCCTATTTATTATATCATAGAAAGCCGCCTTTTCTAAGAGCTTCTACGAATTTCCATGACTACTTATTGTAGCGTAGTTTTGGGCGGCGGTCAAGGAGGGAGGGTCGGGGTTCAGGGTTGTGGTGGCGGCTTCGCCGCAAGTATAAATAGGGCAATACCCTAAGATGGTGGGTGATGCGGTATCCTAGCATCGTCATTCCGAGCGAAGCGAGAAATCTTTGTCATTCGCAGTCAGGGACTCGCGCTTTCCCCACATGTGCCGCGCTGTTCCGCTTTCCTCAGCTGTCTTTCATCCCGCCTGTGCCCTATCCGCCCCTTCGGGGCACCTTCCCCTCGAGGGGAAGGCTGCGATGCGAGGGAGGCCTGACAGCAAGAGACTTTCGGACATCGCCACTATTTGTACTCCGCGGCGCTTAGATCCTTCGACTCAGTTCTCCTATTTCAGATAAGCCATTTTTTATTTCTCCGCTCAGGATGACGAAATGCGCCGCCTCACCCCTGAACCCTGAACCTTGAACCCTTCCCCTCAATACAAAATCCCGCCGGAGTGACTCCGACGGGATCTTTCCCCCATTATACTTCTGCCTTTTTCCTGATGCGGCGTTCCTTATACGCCGCGAGTCTGGCATCGCGGATCTCAAGATGTCCGAAGTATTTCTTCGTCTCCGAGACGATGACACCCGAAAGCCCGAGAAGGGCGATGAGGTTTGGAATGGCCATGAGGCCGTTTACGATATCAGCCAGCGCCCAGATGGCTTCCAGCTTCAGGAAGACTGCGGAAGCCAGCACGGCGATGTAGCACACGCGGTACACAGGGATGGTCTTCGTGCCGAAGAGGTATTCCCAGCAGCGTTCCCCATAGTAGTTCCATCCGATGATGGTGGTAAAAGCAAAGAGCGTTAAGGAGATCGTCAGAAGGAAGGGAGCGAAAACGCCGTAGGTGGTCGCAAAAGCCGCCTGCGTGAGCTCGGCGCCATTGAGCTCTCCCAGCCACTGGCCGGACACGATGATGGTGAGGCCGGTCATGGTGCAGATGATGATGGTATCGATGAAGGTGCCTGTCATGGAGATCAGTCCCTGCTCGGCCGGCCACTTGGTCTTTGCTGCCGCCGCTACGATCGGCGCAGAGCCGAGACCGGACTCATTCGAGTACAGGCCGCGGGCGATACCGCTTCGAAGGACGAGCATGACGCCGGCGCCTGCGAAGCCGCCTGCCGCTGCGGTACCATTGAAGGCTCCGTCGATGACGAGAGCGATCGCATGCGGCAGTTCACCCGCATTGAGACCGAGGAAGATCACGGTGACGATGAAATAAACGACTGCCATCGCCGGAACGATCTTGGAGGCTGTCTTGGAGATCGATTTCAAGCCGCCAAAGGTGATGATCGCGACAAGGACCGTGATGACGGCGCAGGTGATGTAGGTGGATACCCCGAATCCTGCCTGTACGGAAGCCGTGATCGCATTCATCTGCGTGGTCGTACCACTGCCGAGCATGGCCGTCATGATGCCGAAGATGGCGAAAGCGACAGCGAGAGGCTTCCATTTCTTGCCAAGACCCATTTCGATATAGTACATCGGGCCGCCGGCAATATTGCCCTGATCATCCACCCCTCTGTACTTGACCGCAAGGCAGCCTTCCGCATACTTGGTCGCCATGCCGAAGAAAGCGGCAAGCCACATCCAGAAGAGCGCGCCCGGGCCGCCGAGCTTGATCGCCGTCGCTACGCCGACGATGTTTCCCGTGCCGACCGTCGCAGCGAGTGCCGTACAGAGCGCCTTGAAGCTGTCGATGTCGCCATCGCCCTTGTTTCTCGCAAAGAAGATCAGCTTCAGCGCGCGCGGCAGTTTCAATACCTGCAGGAGCGAGAGCCGGCAGGTCAGAAGTACTCCGGTGCCAACGAGAAGCACCAGAAGCCATGGCCCCCACACGAGCCCGTCGATCTGGTTCAAAATATCTGTCATCTTGTTTCCTCCTATTTTCCCTTTCTCTGAAAAGAGTGAGCGCCCCAAGGGTCGCCTGTGAACCTAAGGAAACGCTGATTAAATCGCAGAGTCAGATTTCATAAGAATTTTTATACACTGCTTCGTCATTATTCTCCTTAAATAGCGCGCTATTCGCGTCGAATCATTCCTTGCATTTTATAAAAATTCAAGAATGAAATCTGGCAACGATTTAATCAGTGTTTCCCTAAAAAGCCGGTTCTGTATAAAATAAAAACAGAACCGGCTTCATGAGCTTTCCTCATGAAATCGGCTCTGTCCTTTGGCCTGAGAGATTACAGCGTTTCCGCCTATGCCCCTTCGGCTCTCATTGAAGAGATCTCCAGAGATTTGTCCCCATGGAGTTTCGTGTTCACTGAACGCCTGATAGTGTTACTCCTTCGGCAGCCTCGGGCATTACCCTCGGTCTTTTTCCCCATGGATCATCCAAGTCAGTATAGAGTTATTATGCTTGTGATTTGGAAATAGTAAGTGTTTGCTCGTAAAATCTGCGGATGAGATGCACCATTCCGCATTTGCTGGCTTATTCCATTTCCGCATCCTTCTCTGTCGCATTGACAGCCACAGCGACCGCTGCATCGCCGGTGATATTGAGGCAGGTACGGAACATGTCGAGCACACGATCGATGCCGGCTACCAGCGCCAGCCCTTCGAGCGGCAGACCGACAGACTGCAGGACCATCGCCAGCATGATGAGGCCGGCGCCCGGTACGCCTGCGGTACCGATGGAAGCCAGTGTCCCGGTCAGGACGATCATCAACATCTGATCAAAGGTCAGCGGGATACCGAAGACATTCGCGATGAAAAGGGAACAAACGCCCATGTAAAGAGCCGTCCCGTCCATATTGATGGTCGCGCCCAGCGGAAGGACGAAAGAAGCGATATCTCTCCTGACCCCCAGCTTCGTCTGGATATTTTTCATATTGACAGGAAGCGTACCGGCAGAAGAGCAGGTGGTGAAGCCGATCGCCATAGCTTCCGACATGCCGCGGAAGAATGTGAGCGGGCTCATGTGTGCAGAGACACCGGCAAGCGTCGAGTATACGCCGATGGCATGGATGCAGCAGCCGATTGCCATACAGAGGATGACCGATAAGAGCGGAAGCAGCACTTTCGGGCCATTCATGACGACGACCGGAAGCAGCAGGCAGAAGACGCCGATCGGTGCAAGACGCATGATCATGGCGATGATCTTGTAGCATACCTCAGCCATCGCATCGAAGAAGGAGATCAGGATCTCCGCACGCTTTCCGCCGACGGAAATGATACCGGCCCCGGTGAAGAGCGCAAAGATAATGATCGGAAGGATGTCCGCCTTCGCCATGGAAGCGATCGGATTCGACGGGATCATTGCGACAAAGACCTGCATGATCGACGGCGCTTCCTTCACCTTCGGTGCTTCTGCCGTCGGCAGAGCCATGCCGATGCCCGGCTCGATCGCCATAGCGACAGCAAAGCCGATCACGATCGCGATCGCTGTCGTCACCATGTAAATGACGAGTGTCTTCACCCCGATGCGTCCCAGCTTCTTCATATCCCCCATGGATGTCATGCCCACGATGAGAGAACAGAAGACCACCGGAACGATCATCATTTTGATGAGATTGATAAACATGGTGCCGATCGGCGCGATCCACATCTTGACCGGAGCCGCCGCACCCTCTCCCAGCATCAGTCCTACCACCACAGATAAGACCAATGACAGAAAAATTTGAATAGACAGATTCATTTCTTCCCTCCTGCACCAGAGCGGCTGCCCCATGGACGCCATTGCCCTGACCTATAAAAATCAATGACTATATTATAGGCGCACCCATACTGAATAACCAATAGATTTGTGAAATCATCTATACATTTTCATATAATTTGCAATCCGATGTTTAGTAAATTATATGATTTCATTCTCTTATATTTTGTATTATATAATTTTTGCTATTTTTCTATATTTTTCATTTTTTATAATCATTTGTTTATTGATGTATACGCTCACAATAGTTGGTGTGTACGCTTGTCTCGCCTCTGGGGGAGAGTGACCGGGACCGGCATGCCTCCATCCCCCTCGCCAGAGAAGCACCGAGAAGCCGCTGCGATCTCACGCTTTCTTTATCCAAGGCTCCTCATCCTCTTCCTGCAACCCCTGATCCGCTCCTTGGGAAGGGCTCCATCAAAAAAGGAGCAGCCGCCTCACAGCAGCTGCCCCTTCATTCCCGAGGGATTTCACTCTATTTATTTTATACCTTATATATAGGCATCAGATCTTCTGTGCTTCTTCTGCTTCCGCAAGAGCTTCCTTGCGAGCCGCTGCCTTTTCCTTTTCGATCACAGCCTGGAAGGAGAAGACTTCTTCCTTGATGACCGGAGCCAGGACGAGGATGGAGATCAGGTTCGGGATCGCCATGAGGGCATTCGCGATATCGGAGAGGTTCCAAACCAGATCGAGGGTCTGGGTCGCACCGACATAAACTACCAGAGAGAAGACCACGCGGTAAATGATGTTGTACTTATGGGTACCAAAGAGATATTCCCAAGCCTTTTCACCATTGTATTCCCAACCGAGGATGGTGGAGTAAGCAAAGAGGATGATACCAATGGAAACGATGTAAGAACCAATGACGCCGATATTGGAAGAGAATGCTGCCATGGTGAGTGCTACGCCGGTGAGCGGCTTGCCATCCGCGCCGACCATGCCGAGCACGCCGGAGGAGGCGATGGTAAGGCCGGTGATGGTGCAGACTACGATGGTATCGATGAAGGTACCGGTCATGGAGATGTAGCCCTGTCTTGCCGGGTGATCCGTGGTGGAAGCTGCGGCGGAAATCGCTGCCGAGCCAAGGCCGGCTTCATTGGAGAAGCAGCCGCGCGCTACGCCATAGCGCATCGCATTCATCACAGAAACGGTGATGGTACCAACGACGCCGCCTTCGACAGCCGTAGGATCGAAAGCCATCATCACGATGAGGTAGAGACCATGCGGAATGTTTTCGATGTTAAGAAGGATGCAGGAAAGGCCAGCCAGGATGTAGAAGACAGCCATGCCGGGAACGACAACGGAAGAGACCTTGGAAATCGAAGTAATACCGCCGACGATGACAGCGAGGGTCATGACAGTCAGGACTGCACCCACGATCTCATTCGATACGCCGAAGGTGGTGTTGATCGCGGTGGAGATCGAATTCGCCTGCGTCATGTTGCCGATACCGAAGGAAGCAAGGACAGCGAAGAGAGCGAAAGCAGTACCCAGGAAGAGGCCGGCTTTTTTGTTCTTGAAGCCGTTCTTCATGGTGAACATCGGGCCGCCCTTCATTTCACCCTTGGCATTCACTTCACGGAACTTGAAGCCGAGCATACATTCAGAGAACTTGGTCGTAAGGCCGAAGCATGCGGAAATCCACATCCAGACCAGAGCGCCCGGGCCGCCGGCAAACATCGCCGTCGCGACACCGACGATATTACCTGTACCGATGGTCGCAGCAAGCGCAGTCATCAGCGCAGAGAAAGGAGAGACGTCACCGCTCCCGACCTGGGTCGTGCGGGACTTCTTCGAAAAGATCGTTTTTAATGCGTATGGCAGATTTCTCCAAGTCAGAAAACGCAGCTTCAGTGTCATGTAGACACCCGTACCGACCAGAAGACACAGCATGACAGGCCCCCATACGAAGCTGTCAAGCTCACCAACAAGTTGATTGATTTGCACCATATCCATTGTAAAATCCCCCTTGTTCCCGTAACTGTTCTTATTATGATAAGAAACAAAAAATCGCCGCACTCAGTCTTATGTTCGAAGAAGACTGAAGCTGGCGATTTCATGGTTCATGAAAACAAGGGAGTTACCCAAGTGCCAGCCCTGTCCTTTTGCCTGAGAGATTCAGGATTTCTACGGGTGAAATCCTTTAACACCTTCGGCCCTCGCATCTTTTCAGCGAGCTTCTCCAGAGTCGTGTCCGTACACAGTTTCGTGTTCTTACTGAACGCCTGATAGTGTTACTCCTTCGGCAGAAGATCATAAAGACCTTCATTTTTCAGTGTACATCATCCACCTATATGGTATGCGGCAACATACATTTTTCGCTTGGACTTTCCAGATTCTGAATTCCGAAGCCTCAAGTGATTTACCTAGATTATACACGATGAAAATCAAAATGCAACATGCGAATTTTGCTTATTTTTTGTATTGTAAACCTTTTGCTATGCTAAAGTTTCTTTCTTGCTCTTTTGGCGAAGATTTTTTGCATATTTACGATATATATATAATTTATGTATTTTTTGTAGCTACTTATAATTAAATAAATTTCAATAGCTTTTGTACATCTATTTCGTTATAGAAATCAATTTACGAATTCATAAGAAATTATTATCACTACGAAGAGTTAGCGGTCACTCTCGTTTCGTATACGCGCTAAATGAGAATGCGAAAGCGAAATTCCTTACCCATTTCCCATACATTTCATTGAATAGAGAAGAAGATTCCAAACATTTTTATTTTCAAAGGAGGCTTCCCATGAAAAAAATTCTCGTCTTTCTCTTTGCGTTTCTTCTCCTCGTTGCATGCATCCGCGTCACCGGTCTCTTCCGACGGTTGCTTCAAAGGCATTCCCCTTGGGGCAAGGGGAAGATCGTCGACCACTTCCCAGATAGTAAGTTAAAAGTCGTCTCCTCCTTCCCCGCAGCCGCAGGCTGCGGGAAAGGAGGAGACGACTTGGGGAGGATCTACACGCCAAAGTGACTGCTAGAGGGAGGATACCACTTGCGTCATCTGTCCCGTGAGACCCCTCAGCATCCTATTTCTTCCCGTAGTACTTCTCGTATTTCGCCGTGAAGGCTTCCATGTACGCCTTGGCTTTTTCCAAATCCGCGGCGTCCGGGTGTTTGGCGGCTTCTTCTGTGGTCTTTTCCATTTCACCGGTGTTGTGAGCGCTGCCGACGGGCATCTTGCGCATCATGGCGATGAGGGCGGGGTCGACGGCCCCTTGGATGGCAAGGACGCCCATGATGGTATTTCCTTCAGAGAGGCAGGTCGCCGCATTCGCAAAGCCGGTATAGGCGTGCTCGGAGGCGGGACTTGCGCCCATGGTTTCAAAGAGGACGACTTTCTTCTTCGTAAGCGTGCGCAGGTATGCCTTGCTCTTTTCATCCGCCGTCCCCCGGTCCATCCAGTAGCCTACGAAAATCACGTCATAGTCGTCCGCCGCGGGCGCCGTTTCTACGTTAGAAATCGTGCTTCCATCCGGTGCTGCCGCATACAGGGCTTCGGCCACTTGGCGGGTATTTCCTGTGCGGCTCGAGTATACAATCAAAAATTTCATCATTCACCTCATATTCATCATGCCGCCCCATTGGGCTTTTTTCTTTGTGTCAGGCTTGCCAAAAAGCATGTAGTCTGCGGCGTGCATCATGCGGCGGATCATCACACGGTACCAGTAGCGGCCACTGCTCGTGTAGCGATAGACACCGCCCGCTTCCGTGACGAGGCCCCAGGATTTCCATAGATCGAGAAGCGGCGTCAAGAGAAGGTCCGCCGGAAGGGCAGTCTCTTTCGCAAGTCTTGCCGGCTCGATGACACCCCGGTCGCCCGCACCTTCTATCGCTTTATAGAACGCGCGGTAGCGGCTGCCTTGCCTTGCACCCATCGGGAGAAATTTTCCCATGCGGACCGCGGCGCTATACATCGCATCCGCCATCGGCTTCATGAGCCCCACGCCGCCGATTTCCCCGCCGCAAGCCATGCCGAGGGGCAGGATATCGCCCCCGCTGGAAGAGAGGGTATTGTACAAGCTTCGTTCCGCCGGATGCCATTTCCAGTGGGTGCAGGAAATATTGACAGCACCGCTCCTTTCGAGTTCGTCCTCAGCGGTGCGGAATAGACTTTGCAATACAGCGATTTCTAAGCTCTTCCCCCATCTTTTGAATTGCTTCCCTAAAGGGGAATTGGGCAGGATGTGAAGCTGATAGAGGTCAAGCCCCGCCATACCGCATGCCTTGGCATCGCGGATGTCCGACCGCATCGTCTCTTCCGTCTCGCCGGGAAGGCCGTAAATCAAGTCAAGAATCATCAGGGCGTCTTTTTTTGCAAACGCCGAAAGTTTCTTTAACACCTCTTCTCGCGGGAGCGGCCGGCCGACAGCATTTCGAATCTTCGTATCAAAGGACTGCACGCCGAAACTGAAGCGGTTCACTCCGCAGGAAATCGCGGCATCCATTTTTTCTTCCGTCATGTCAGAAAGGCTCGACTCCATCGTGATTTCTGCGTCCTTTGTTAAAGGCAGCACCTCGTGAATGGCCTCCATGATAGAGGAAATATCCGCAGCAGATAAAATGCCCGGCGTGCCTCCGCCAAAGAAAATAGAGGAAATCTTTGACCTGGTAAGGTACGGGCGATTTTGCAGCGATTGTATTTCCTTTACAAGAAGATTCGCATACGCATGCTGCGCCGCTTCGTCCGCCTGCTTTTTGTAAAAAGCGCAATAGGTGCAGGACAGGCGGCAGAAGGGCACGTGGATGTAGACAGCCGAGGTCTTCGTCGGCTCGCCCTTTTCCCAGATGTCTTTCATGATTCCCGGCAGTTTGATGGGAGAAATCAGCGTTTCGTCCCGCGGAGAAAATGGCTCGTCCTGCCAGTCAATATCCCAAGGCGAACGGCACACGCCGCCGCCCTTGGCAAAGACCGGCTCTTGGTAGAGCCTTTCGATATTTTTTTCGTACTCACTCATAGTTACTCCATACTCTCAGAATGGTTGGCGGTTGGTGGTTGGCGGTACTTGATTCTTGGTTCTCAAGCGGTATCGGCTAACCTTAAGTCCCTTCAGAACCCCTGACAACCACCAACCAGCACCAGCCCCCTTAGAACTAATGCTATTAAGTTAAGCGGAAGAACGTTCTTAGCTCCCCATCGGGGGAGCTCCCCGAAGGGGTGAGGGGGCTACGTAGTGGTATTGCATGAAAGTGTTGGAATATCGATAGCATCGGACTATTCAACATAGTACGCTATACCGCTAGCATGCCCCTATTGCCTTCGGCACTTCCCCCGAAGGGGGAAGCAAGTCATTACGGCGCTAACAATTTCCTTAACTTAACAGCATTACCCTTAGAACCTCATCTCCGGATACACCTGACCGGCCATGCAGCGGATGGCTTTGGGGTAGTCGATGCCGGGGCTTGAGAGGAAGAGGTTTTGCGGGAGAAAGTAGACGCGGCCTTCTTTGACGGCCCGCAGCTCCTGCCAGGCGGGCTGGTTTAGAAGGACTTCTTCAAAGACTTTTTTCTCCTGCCCTGGTGTGACCATGGTGGTCAAGAAGAGGATATCCGGGTCCTTCTTCATAAGGTCTTCCATGCTGAAGGGCATCATGTGCATCTCGGAGGCGCCTTCTTTGGCAAAGACATTTTGGAAATGGAGAATTTTTGCGGTCTCTGTCGCGATCGTTCCTTCTTTCGCAAGCATCACGGCGTGCGCCGCGCCAAAGATGACGGCGCAGGTCATGCCCTTGTCCGGCACTTTTTGGGACAGTGCGTCGATTTCCTTTTGGAACTCTTTCGAGGCCTTCGCACCTTCTTCTGTGTGTCCGGAGACATCCCCCATGATTTCTATCGCTTGCGCCACTTCGTCTTTCGTCGAAATCGATAGCAGCATGAGAGGAATGTGATTCGCTTCTAGTGATGATGCCAGCGGATTGTGCAAGCCTTTAAGGCCAATGACGAGGTCCGGCTTTTCTCCAATGAGCTTCTCCATATTGATCTGATAGGAGTAGCCGAGATTCACTTTTCCCTTCGCGTAGTCCGGCGCGTCCAGCGAGGGCGAGCTGCCATAGGCCACGAAATCTCCGCCCGCGGCGTGCATGATATTGAGAAACGCCGGGGAGAGCAGCACAATTTTTTCCGGCTTCTTCGTGAGGACGATTTCCTTTCCCGTCGAGTCATGAAGCGAGTAAAACGCCGCAGGCGGGGGCGGCGTGGCTTCCTTGCCGCAGCCCGCTGAAAGGAGGCAAAGTCCTGCCAAAAGACCAATCAGAAATGGTTTCATTTCTTTGCCCTCTTAGAATTTGTGCTCCCAGCCGATGGACCAGAAGCGGCCGTCCAAGTCACAGTCCGCATCTTTCTTATCAAAGATGTTTTGTACGCTGCCATAGACGCGGGTGTCTTTATTCACCTTGCGAGTCAGTGAGAAATTCGTCAAGCTATAGGATTTCTTGACGCTTTCGCCGCTCTCCCATGCCTTTCCGGTGACGAATTTATAGTCGAGCTGATTCCACAGCACCGCGCTCCATCCGGTGTCTTTGTGATCATCATAAATCAGCTGATAAATCTGTGACAGTCTTGCGCGCTGTGTCAGATCTTTCCCAGAGCTCGTGTCTTTTGCGTCGAGAAGTGTCGAGGTCACTTTGAATTCGAGGGTATCATTGAAGCGATACCCCAAGGTATTTTCCAAGCCCTTGATGCGTGCTTTATTGACATTTTCATAGCGATGGAGATTATGTCCATTGCTGTCTTTTCCTTTAGGGATACTTGCAATCAGATTGTCGACATCATTATCAAAATAGGTCAAAGAGCCGTAGCCTTTCCCAAATTCCGCTTCGACGCCCAAATCCCAGCTCTTCGATTTCTCCGGCTTCAAGTTTGGATTTCCTGTAAGATGGACCCAATTCCCACGTCCCATTTCCATGTCAAGATCATAGTAAAGCTGCGACACGGACGGGGCCTTGAAGCCGTCACCGTAATTGGCTTTGATGCGGAAATGGTCCGTCGCATTGTACGTCACGCCAATTTTCGGAGAGGTGTGACTGCCATACGCACTATGATGGTCGTAGCGGATGGCCGGTACAATGAACCATTTCCCGTACTCGATTTCATCCTGCAAGTAGGCGGCGTAGGAGCTTAGCGTCTTTTCAGAAGAGGACTTGGTCTTGCCATTCTCTGTGATACTATGCACACCATCCCCATTGCTGCCAAGACCCGTGCCGGCGACTTTATCTTTCACATACTCCGCGCCAAAGGTCACGCGGTGATGATCATTGACACGGAGGCTATCTCTCCCTTCGATGGCCCACATATTATGCTCATCATGATTGAAATCATACGTATTCTTCTTCTGCAACAAAAAATTAAACATCCCCTCCATCCCTGCCGGAGGAATAGAGCCTAAGACTTTCGTGTTTGATGTGGTACTCCAATTAAATTTACTCATGTAGGCTTGAATCTGCCAGTCATTTTTATCCGTTTTGCCATTCCAGCTGATACCGTAGTTTTTCTGTTTATACGCTTTGCTTCCTGTCCCCTCAAGCATGGCCTGCCCACTTAATGACATTTTCCCACTAGAAGTCGTTAGCGTAATCGGCTTCATTGTCGGCGTCCCCGTATCCGTCTTTAAGTGCTGACTATAGTAATCCATGTACGCATTGACATAGCTATGGTCATTCACATAGTAATTGAGGGATGCGTTGTAGGTCTGCGCCGTCCCGTAGGGGTCGGACTCCGTCGCCGTATCGAGCATGCTGCGGTTGATTTTATTAAAGCGGGCATCCAAAGTCATGGAGAAATTTCCGATGCGCCCGGTGTCGGCATGCCACCAGTGGCTCGTGTCTTCGGAGGTGTGTTCAAGGCCGGTCAAAAGGGTCTGCTCTTTTGACGGTTTCGTGATGATATTCAAAACGCCGCCCATGGCTTCCGAGCCATACAGGGCAGACGAAGGACCGCGGACGATTTCAATTTTTTCCACATCGTTGATATTGATGCGATCAAGCGACATCGCATTGCCCAGTCCGTTGGCATCGGCTTCATTGGAAATACGACGCCCATTCACCATGACGAGGGAGTGCTTCGTTTCCATCCCGCGGATGATGATATCATGCCCGCCGCCGCGGACTTTGGATTTCTGGAAAATATTCGCATACATAGAGAGGGCATTCCGTACGCTCGTTGCTCCGCCCCGTTTGATATCCTCCTGTGTGATGACCTGCGTCGAGGCTGGGACTTTCTTTACATCGTTTTCTGTACGCGTCGCGGTGACGACGACTTCATCAAAAGAGTAGACGGGCAGCTCTTCGGCCTGTGCCGTTACCCCCCCATGACAAAAACTGTGATGGCTGCCAACAGCGCTTTTCTTTGTGCGGTTTTGGTGTTGTTCATAGGATTTCCTCATTTCCTGACAATAAAAAAATAGACCGCCGCGGTCCTTTTCGTTTTCCCTTCCGCAAAGGACACTTGACATTGGTAGTATATCATATTTTCTTGAAAATTCAAAAAATCGTTAATTTGTTATTTGTTCTATTTTAATACATTGCGCGCGGTTCCCAATTTTTTATTGGTTGTGACCATCAACCCATAAAAAATCCCCTATCCTGTTGGAATTCAGAGGAACAGGATAGGGGAATGTCCCACTTCCTAGGGAAGTGAGGGGGGACAACGATATGGATACGGGAGATGCTTTCGCACTCCTTCGAGAAAAAATACAGTGGCTAGGGATTAGGGATTAGGGATTAGGATAGCTCCCATCCCGATTCCACATTCTATCCAGCGGCGCTTCATGAATAGCGCGTCGCACCACCATTTCTCATTTCTAGTTTCACATTTCTCATTGCGATGCTAGATTTTCGCATGTTCACCCGCAGTGACGCCGGCTTTCTTTTCTGCCTTTTCCTTTTCAAGGACGATCTGGAAGCGTTCTACTTCTTCCTTGATGACAGGCGAGAGGATGAGCAGGGAGATCAGGTTCGGGATCGCCATGAGAGCATTGGCGATATCGGAGAGGTTCCACACCAGATCGAGGGTCTGGGTAGCGCCTACATAAACGACCAGGGAGAAGACAATGCGGTAGATCATGTTGTATTTATGAGTACCAAAGAGGTATTCCCAAGCCTTTTCGCCGTGATATTCCCAGCCGAGGATGGTGGAGAAGGCGAAGAGGATGATGCCGATAGCGACGATCAGTGCACCGATCTCACCGATATTGGTGGAGAAGGCAGCCATGGTAAGTTCTACGCCTTTCAGAGGCTTGCCGTCAGCGCCGGTCATGCCGAGGACGCCGGAGGCTGCGATGGTGATGCCGGTGATGGAGCAGACAACGATGGTATCCCAGAAGGTACCGGTCATATTGATGTAGCCCTGACGGACCGGATCATCAGTGGTAGCTGCTGCTGCGGTGATAGCGGCAGAGCCCATGCCGGCTTCATTGGAGAAGCAGCCGCGAGCGACACCGAAACGGACTGCATTCATGACAGAAGCGGTGATGCCGCCGAGGACGCCGCCGCCGACTGCCTGTGGATCGAAAGCCATCATGAAAATGAGATAGAGACCATGTGGAACGTTCTGGATATTGAGGATGATGCAGAGGAGACCGGCGATGACATAGAAGAAAGCCATAGCCGGAACGACAACCGAGGAGACCTTGGAAATGGTCTTGATACCACCAACGATGATGATGAGAGAAAGAACAGTCAGGATGACACCGCAGACTTCAGGAGACATGCCGAAGGTGGTATGTACAGCACCTGTGATAGAGTTTGCCTGTGTCATGTTGCCGATGCCGAAGGAAGCGATGACAGCGAAGAGTGCGAAGAGGAAGCCCATGACGGAGCCAAGCGTTTTATTCTTGAAGCCGTTCTTCATGGTGAACATCGGGCCGCCTTTCATTTCGCCCTTTGCATTGACTTCGCGGTACTTGATCGCGAGCATGCATTCAGAGAATTTCGAAGTGAGGCCGAAGCAGGCGGAGATCCACATCCAGACCAGAGCGCCAGGGCCGCCGGCGAACATCGCCGTCGCTACGCCGACGATATTGCCGGTGCCGATGGTCGCAGCGAGTGCGGTCATCAGTGCGGAGAATGGCGATACATCGCCCGTGCCGCGTTTCTTGGTGCGGGCTTCTTTGGAAAGGACGCTGCCGATCGCATACGGCAGGTTCCGCCATGTTCTGAATTTCAATAAGCAGGTGAGGTACACGCCGGTACCGACCAGCAGGGTAAGCATGATAGGGCCCCATACGAGGCTGTCAATTTCATTGACGACTGAATTGATTGCAGCCATGTCCATAATAAATATCCCCCTTTAATCGATTTGCCCGTTTCTTAAAAAAAACAAAACCGCCGAGCCCAGGTAAGAGATCTACGGGCTGGCGGTCGAAAAATGTATATATGCATCCACGCATAAGGGTGTTACCCCATTGCCAGCCCTGTCCTTTTGCCTGAGAGATTCGGGATCCACGGGTGAGATCCCTTTACACCTTCGGCGCCCGCATCCTTTCCGCGGGACTCTCCAGAGTTGTGTCCGTACACAGTTTCGTATTCTAATGAACGCCTGATAGTGTTACTCCTTCGGCAGGCTGGAAGTTTATCACTTCTTTCAGGTCCTGATCTCTTATAAGAAGAAATCACCGCCCGGGGTCGCCTTTTTTCAGTGTACTTCATCCACACACTATGAAATTTTCATGCACTTCTGGTTTTCTTTCGAGAAACAAGCTTCTGAATTCCCTCTACTGGAAAATCTGCCGGGCATGTCGGCCTATATTCAAAGGTCATGAGCCTTCGACTATACAATGCGAGTGACTGGTGACTAGGGATTAGGGTTAGCCCGTGGGGCATACCGCCCTTTGATTACGTGCAAAAGAGGTTCAGCGGGTTCTACGGGTTCAAAGGGGTCGGTGCGGCGCATAAAAATCAGAAGCGCCGCGGATTCATGAAAGATGGGAAACCTGTGAACCTTTTGAACCTTCAGAACCTGTTTCCCCTATGAGACTTCGTAAGCAGGGAATAAGAATAGTCTCTTTCAAACTTGTGGTGGCGGCTTCTCCGCTTTTTTAGAAAAGGCATCCCCCGTATCGTCATTTCGAGCGCAGCCGAGAAATCTTTCTTGCAGACCGTCAAACGTCGCTTGCTTGAAAGCCTTAAAGGATGCATCGAGTCATCGTTTCCATAGAGGCTTATAAGAGCTGATTCCATTCTGCAATGGAGATCCCTCGACTTCGCTCGGGATGACAGCCCGGGGAAACCGCCAGTCCCCTTTCTAATCCCTAATACCTTCTCTCTAAAACCTGCGGCGCTTCCATCTTTTTCACGCCGCTACCACCATTTCTCATTTCTCATTTCTAACTAAAATACAAAAGCCCGCAGGAGATCAGATCTCCTTAGCGGGCTTCCTTGCTCAAGATATGCATTTCGCCATTTATAAAGAGGTAGGGCCTCCGCGGCGGGGAAGACTTTCTGGGGATCTTCCCCGCCGCCCGGCAGACTCCTTGGATCAGTTTAGGAGGGCTTATCCGAAGGAGTGCCCTTTGCCGGATGGGGTGTCATATTATGCCGCCGGGAAGGAAAATGGGAAAACCTTCAGGGAGGAAATAATATGTTATATCAGGACCTGATGCTAGTCCTCGAGACTTTCTTGAGCCTTGGACATGGTGACCTTGCTGGGATCTAAATCTTCGTATTCTTCGTATGCTTTACCAGTTTTGAGATGGTCGAAATATTTAGCTGTCTCTCTTACGACGACGCCGGAGAGAGCCAGAAGGGCGATCAGGTTTGGAATAGCCATGAGACCATTGACGATATCCGCCAGGACCCAGATGGCTTCAAGCTTCAGGAATGCGCCGCTTGCGACGAGGATGATGAAGATGACGCGATAGGGAAGGACGCCCTTCGTGCCGCAGAGATAGATCATGCAGCGTTCCCCATAGTAGTTCCATCCGAGGATGGTGGTGAAAGCGAAGAGGACCAGCCCGATCATCAGCATATAGCCGCCGAATACGGGGAATGCATCTTTGAAAGCTGCATTCGTGAGTGCTGCACCGTTGAGACCATTCATCCATTCGCCGGAAACGACGATGGTAAGACCGGTCAGTGTGCAGATGATGATGGTATCGATGAAGGTACCGGTCATAGAGATCAGACCCTGTTCTGCAGGCCATTTGGTCTTAGCGGCAGCCGCTACGATAGGAGCAGAGCCGAGGCCGGATTCATTGGAGAATACGCCTCTGGCGATACCATTTCTCATCGCGAGCATCACTGTCGCACCCAGGAAACCGCCGGCTGCTGCACTTCCGGAGAAGGCACTGTACACGATGGTCTGAATGGCTGCAGGCACTTTGTCTGCGAAATACACAAGTACACCGATCGTAGAAATAAAGTAAATCACTGCCATAGCCGGAACGATCTTCGCAGCGGCCGATGCGATAGACTGCAGCCCGCCCAAGGTGATAGCTGCGACCAGAAGGGTCAGGATGAGAGCGGTCCACATAGGATCGAGGCCGATCGTCATTTTGGTGATATCGACGATGGAATTCACCTGAGCGAAAGTACCGATACCGAAGTAAGCGACCAATATGCCAAAGATGGCGAAGAGCGATCCCAGCCATTTGAACTTGGGACCCATACCATTCTTGATGTAGAACATCGGGCCGCCGGCGATCTCGCCTTTGGAGTCCACTTCACGATATTTCACCGCCAGAAGACCTTCGGCATACTTGGTGGCCATTCCGAAGAATGCGGCCATCCACATCCAGAAAATAGCGCCCGGGCCGCCGGCAGCGATCGCTGTCGCGACACCTACGATATTCCCTGTGCCTACCGTAGCAGAAAGTGCTGTGCAGAGAGCTTTGAAGGAGTCGATATCCCCATTTCCCTTATTCTGTGCTTTGAAGATCAGTCCCAGTGCCTTCGGCAGCCGGAAAATCTGCAAGAACTTCAGACGAAGCGTCAGGAGGATACCCGTCCCTACCAGCAGTACCAAGAGCGGCGGTCCCCATACAAAACTATCGATCGCATTCAGCAATTCAAGATTCAAATCCATTTCTTTGTCTCCCTCCAGGAAAGTAAGATAAATAAAAAAGCCGGCTTTTCCAATCAAAAATAACTCTGGAAGCCGGCATTGTCTACCTTAACGATCACAGGAAGTGTGACGTTTTTTTCTCTGTCCTTTTGCCTGAGAGATTGGGATCTTGCGACCCTTACACCTTCGGCGCTCTTATTATGAGACTCTCCAGAGTGTGTCCACATGCGGTACTACCTCTTTCGAGATACCTGAGAGTGTTACTCCTTCGGTAAGCCTTACGGCTTTCTCCCACATGTTTCATCCACCAATATGAATTTGATGTTTGCATTATAAGGCCCTTGCTTTCATTTTGCAAGAGGAAATTTTTATTCTTATCTTTTTCTAATAATTGACTGGGGGTTCAGGGTTCATCGGGTTCTATAGGTTCAAGAGGTTCAAGAGGTTCAAGAGGTTCAAGAGGTTCAAAAGGGTTGGTGCGGCGCATAAAATACAGAAGCGCCGCGGAGGTTTGAAACTAGCGGTTTTCTCGTATCGCAAACCTAATCCCTAGCTACCAGTCACTAGTCACTCATCCCTGCTTTCAAGCTGGAGGGCTCTCCCCACTACCTTCCCTTATGATTTTTCTCCTTCTCCTCGTACATGCGCCGATCGGCCAGGATGCGGATATATGTGGTGTCGCCAGACTCCTTCGGATACGCGGCAAAGCCTATGCTGCATCCCACGTGCAGTGTGTGATCATCGATCCGGAAGGGCTTCTCCAGCATCTCCTTCAGCCGTTTTTTGATCTCTCCTATCATATGCTCATCGAAATCCATGCTGAAGAGGATCGTGAATTCATCGCCGCCGATGCGGAATACATAGTCATTTTTACGAATGCACAGCAAGAGGCGCTTCGCCGTTTCCTGCAAGAGCTTATCCCCCATCGTATGCCCGTAGGTATCATTGATGGGCTTGAACCGATCCAGATCCAGATACACCAGCACGAAGGGCAGCTTCTTTTTCTCTTTGTCCTGCAGCATCATCGTGAAATAGCGCTCATTGAAAAGTCCGGTCAGCCCATCGGTATTCGCTAAGATTTCCAGATCATGCTTCTCCCCGATATCCTGACTGATGCACATCACCTTTTCCAGCATGCCCTTTTTGTCCCAAGAGATCGGCACCACCGTCATAAGCCGGAAGACCTGTTTCTGACGGCCACAGTACTCAAAGCGCATGAGATCATCCTTTTCTCTCAAAACGCTGACGAGATATTCTTTGGACAGCAGCTGGCTGAGCTTCATATGCTCCGCGTCCCCCGTCGCAACATATGTCCGGGAGACTTCTTCCACGAGCTTTGAAAAAGAACCCGTCTCCGGATACAGAGCTTTCTTCAGCTGATTCTTCCCATAATGATACTGGTCCGTCTTCAGATCGGCCACGACGTAGCGATCCGCTATGCGCCCCATCCCGCCAAAGAGTTCTCGCATCATCTCTTTCTGGCTGGTGAGTATCTTCTTCTCCTGCTCTTTCTCATGCAGTTTATGTCTGGCCTCCTTGATGGTCACACCGATCATGAAAAAAGCCAGCAGTGAAAAGACAGCCGCCAGTGCAAAGATCGTCGCATTCCGCACGCGCACAAGCCCTTCATCCACCACGCGGTCACGGACGAGCCCCACCAGTGACAGATGACCGATACCGAGCGGGCGATAGACAGTATAGTACTTCCTTCCCGCCAGAGAGAGCAGAAGACTTCCTCCCTGCTCCTCACGAATGCCTTGCGCCATCCATTCCAGGCTCCCCTTCTCTTCCGCTGCATCATGCACCTTGAAATAGGAAAGGATATTATCCACATGCTCCGGGATCTCACTCTTCGGTGTCAGGGACAGCACCACATTGCCCGCCGCATCGACGACATAGCAGTCACTTTCTCCATCGTAAATATTGCCCGTGATGAGACGCTCCACCAACTGATTGTCATAGGAAGCGGCTATCCCCGTGTAGTCGACCCCATCAATCGTCATAGGTTCTTTGAAAGGCACGGCAAAGACGACCCGCCGCACGCCACTCGTCGACACATAGCTCGAGATGATCGGCTTTCCTGCCTCGTAAACATTTTTGACGGCCGCTTGGAAGCTGTCCGTCTGCCCCTTGCTGCCACGATCCGTCACAAAATTGCCTGCCTGATCGAAGAGATAGAAATCTCTGTACATCCACTGGCTTCGCTCCCCGAGAAGCACCTTCCATTGCTCATTCGTCCTGTATTCCGCCGGTAACAGCTGGATATTTTTTTCATAGACCGAGAGAATATTCCAGTTGCGCTGGGTGAACAGGCGAAACGAAGTCCCCACCTGGGTATAGGTCGCACGCAGACTGTCGGTACTTTCCTGATAGATCATGTCCTGGGTATAGCGATAATAGGAATGTATACCGCCCCATCCCAACAAAGTAATGATCGCCAGAACGGCCGCCTTTTTGTACGCCTGATGCATGAGATCTTCCCCTTACACATAATAGACCGCAAATAACGATAAAATTTCTATAAATTATACAATAATATAATCATTTTCGTAAAGAAGCACACCTGTGATTCCTATGATTTTATCACAAAAAAAGACGGCTGCCCCTGTCATAAGTGACAGGGGCAGCCGTCTACCTGATTCTGATTTTCTTATCTGCTAAATGCACTCTCATCCCAGTGCGACATCCAGAGCCATCATCAGCATGAATCCAATGGCAAAAGAGATGACCCCTACATCCGAGTGTTCACCTGCTGACATTTCAGGGATCAGCTCTTCCACCACGACATACATCATCGCCCCAGCCGCAAAAGAAAGGAGATAGGGCATCATCGGCACCACCATCGCTGTCAGAAGAATGGTAGCTACAGCGCCGATAGGCTCCACTATGCCGGAGAGCACCCCGCCGGCGAAGGATCGCCAGCGCCCCATCCCTGCGGACTTGAGCGGCATGGAAATGATCGCGCCTTCCGGAAAATTCTGGATCGCGATCCCCAGCGAGAGTGCCATGGCCGACGCTGCCGTGATGCTCTCATGCCCGGATAAGAATCCCGCATAGACCACGCCGACAGCCATCCCTTCCGGAATGTTGTGCAGCGTCACCGCGAGCACCAGCATCGTCGTCCGCGCCAGATGACTCTTCGGCCCTTCTGCTTCCCTGGCATTCATGTGCAGATGCGGGATCGCATGGTCAAGCAGCAGCAAAAATGCCATCCCGATCCCAAAGCCGATGACCGGCGGCAGAAACGCCCAGCGGCCCATCGCTTCGCACTCATCCAGCGCAGGGATCAAAAGGCTCCAGATCGAAGCCGCCACCATGACCCCGGAGGCAAATCCCGTGAGACCTCTCTCTACGCCGCGGTTCATCTTCCCCTGCATGAAAAAGACACACGCTGCGCCCAGCGACGTCCCTAGAAAGGGGATCAATAATCCCCAAAATGTATCTGTCATAGATCCTCCTTATTGAAAATTGTTTTCAACATCTTTATAGCGCGTCCAGAGAGCTTTGTCAAGGGATGAGGGATTAGGAGTGCCTAGTATTGCATTTTCTAAGTCGACTTCCGAATCAGTTAGAAGTGAGGAGTGAAGGGTGAGTAGCTAGGGATTAGTGGCTAGGGATTAGGAGCCTCGACTGACTGGTGACTGGTGACTAGTAGCTAGTGGCTGGTGACTTGAATACCACCTTCGGGCATCGCCCCATATATGATTTGCGGCGAAGCCGCTACTACCCCCGAACCCTGAAGTTTGAAAGCAGGGACGAGTAGCTAGGGATTAGGGATTGGGGATTAGGAGTGACTGGTGGCTGGTGACTGGGATTTCTCCGGCATCGTCATCCCGAGCGCAGTCGAGGGATCTTTACTGCACTGCGGGAATCAGCGTGTATGCGCCGAGGGAAAACGATGTCCTAGTGCTGCCTCACATCAGGCAATGAACGTTCTTCAATAAAGATCGAGGGCTACGCTCGAAATGACGATGCGCCGCGCAAAGCGCTGTCAAAACTCCGCGGCGCTTCTGATTTTTATGCGCCGCACCACCATTCCTAATTCCTCATTCCTAATTCGCGCAAAGCTTTCATTCATAATCAGTGGACGGAGCCGCCCAAGGAGCTAACCCTGAACCTTGAAAACAGGGATGAGTGTCCTGGGAGCAGGAGTAAATGATGATGAGACCAGAAACCCCAAAGGCCCGTATCTCGAACCATTTTATGTGAATAATTGAATAACTTCATTCACTTGTCCACATAAAAAACAGCCCGATACTATCGGGCTTTGTTCACATGTATTCACTTTTCTTTTCACAGCTGTTCACAGGTTGTTCACATTTTGTGGATAAGTTTTCAAGATAAGTAGCTAGGGATTAGGGATTAGGAGTAACTCCCCTCATAGATTTCAAGGACTTTTAGAGTCTGTTTCCAGCTGGAAAAGTTGAGTTGTATAAAATAAGACAGCTTGTTCATTATTTATATAGAACTCCGCGGCGCCTCTTAATTTTATGCGCTGCACCTTCACTTCTCACTTCTCACTGCAGAGAAGAAGAAATCTGTAGACAGATTAATAAGAAAACGCAGTACTAGTCACTAGCTACTAGTCACTAGCTACTAAACCTCCCCATCTCCCGATTGATCTCCCCTGCGATCATCTGCTTGGCATTCCAGTCGCCATGCAAGCCGTCCATCGCAAGCTCTGTCGGCATGACAGGAAAGGCAGCAAAGGGCTCCGCGGTATCGATATGCGCTTCGCTTCGGATGAAAGCATTCACCGTGTCTACCGCCTCCCGCCAGTTTTCATTCGTCTTTTCGCCATAGTATTTCTCTATATTTTCCGGATTGATGGGAAGGATCGTCATCAGGATCGGCGTGATGCCATGGGCGCGGCATTTCTCCTGTATCCGCTTCAGATGCTTGATGACCTTTTCCGGATCGGCTCCCATACGCAGGTCATTGATACCGCCCATGATCAGAAGCTGTTTCACGTGAAACGGCAGCACGTCGCGATCAAATCGTTTCTCCATCATCTCCGTCGTATCACCGCTCCTCCCCAGATTCACGGCAGGAAAGTCCAGATACGACACATAGCTGTAGGCGAGATCGGACGGACTGTGGTAGAGGTGTCCCCCGCCCTGTGTGATGCTGTCACCGAAGATGCCGATATCAAAATGCACCGCCGCCTGATTTCGTATCTTTTCCGGCAGGCTCCAGACGCCGACCGGCTCTCCATCGCTGTCTATCCCGCGGACACGCCAGTAGTATGTACCAAGTCTTGGCTGCTCATCATAGACATTGGAAAGTGTCGTCACCTCGCTCCAGACGCGGTATTTGGAGGGACGCGCGTCATCGATATTCTCCGGATATTCCTTCGTCACTTCGACTTCATAGGATGAGGCTCCCGGATTTCCTGTATATGAGTAGACGGGATAGAGAAGAAAGGCGCCATTTCCCCGTCCGACCGCCTTCGGATAGGGGGCATTTCTGGAAATGAGGCGCATCGTGCTCCTGACTTCCATCGGCGATGAGAAGGGAGCAAGTCCCTCCCAGTCGGCATCGATCGGACGCACGCGCCAGTAGAGCGGCGTACCGTCCATGACAGGCGGGATACGGACAAGGATGCGGTTCATATAAATGCGGCGGTCGTGATAGACCGTCTCTTTTAGAGGCGTATTCCGATCCAGATGCTCCGGCAGTCCTTTGAAGATCTCCACTTCGTAGCGGACGGACTCCGCATTTTCCGGCCAGGAAAGAAGCAGAAGCGGATCTTCTGCCTTCCGGGCATCCGCATTTTCATAAGAGATGGCATTTTCCATCAAAACGGAGCCAAGGTCTGTCTCGGCCATGGCTGCCGTGGGGAGCGCCGCAAGAAGCAGCGCAGAGAGTAAGATAGCTTTCATGGTTATTTTCTTATTTTAAGGGTTATCCCCTGGGGCGTGCTGCCCTTTGATTTCGCACAAAAGAGGTTCAGCGGGTTCTATGGCTTCAAGAGGTTCAAAAGGGGTTGTGCGGCGCATAATAATCAGGAGTGCCGCAGAGTATAAATGGGGCGATGCCCGAAAGTCTACTGGATAGTGGATTTCCCACCTTTGTTTATCCATGAGCGCAGATGGCATGCTTACCGCTACAGGAAAAGCAGCCTCTGCCCCTTCGGGGCACTTTTTTTCGAAGGAGGGCGATCAGAGAAGCCAAATTTCTAATCCCTAATCCCTAGTCACTAGTCACTAGTCACTAATCCCTCTATCAAAAAAGCAGGCTTGCGCCTGCTCATGATCAATCATTTCCGGGGAGGAAGTACGTCGGATCGACCGCATCGCCATGGATACGGACTTCATAGTGACAGTGCGGGCCGGTACTGTTTCCCGTACTCCCGACGAGAGCAAGGATGGTGCCCTGCTCGACCTGCTGGCCTTCCGTGACGAGGATCGCAGAATTATGTCCATAGCGAGTCGTGATATCGCCGTCGTGCTTCACCTCGACGAGATAACCATAGCCGTCCACCCAGCCTGCGCGGGTGACTGTACCGGAGGCCGTCGCTGAGACAGGCGCGCCGTAGTCGGCAGCAATATCGAGGCCTTCGTGGTAGGTGGAGCCGATGCCCCCGGGACTTGCGCGGAAGCCGTAACTGCTGGAGACCTGCCCTTTGACCGGCCAGATGTCCGGCGTCGCAGACGAGGCGGAAAGCAGCGTGGTCTGCATCCCGTAGGTCTGGTTCATCACCTGCTCACGCAGGACGATCATGGTCTTGATCTGCGCATCGAGACGCGCATCAAGCTGACGCATCGATCGCAAAAGACTGCCCGGCGTCGCATAGGAGGTGCTTGCTCCCTGCTCTTTTACGGCTACCGTTTTCGCCTTATCCGGTACGGTGGAGGCACCGCCGATGCCGCCCGTCATATTCTGCGCGGCGCCATTGCTGTTGGCCTTCACCATGTCCTGCAGCTGATCGGAGAGCTTTTCTATCGTCGCTGTCTTGTCCTCCAGCGACTTCATCTTCTCCTCTGCCATTTTGAGCTGGTTCTGATAGAGCTGGTTCTGCCGTGAGAGGCTCTCCATAGACACGGCAGAGTACACCGCCGTCCCGAGGCTCGCTGCCAGGAGGAGGCCCGCTGCGATGCCTGCGATCTTCAGTTTTTTCCATTCGTCACTGTTGAAATGAAAGCTCACTTCGCCAGTGTCTGTATTTTCATTTCGTTTCATAGTTGTTTCCTTATTTCAGGTCATCCTCGCAGATGACCGGTCTCCCGTCACTAGGCGCGAGCCTTTATTTCCCGGCCGTATCAATGCGATGGTTATCCGGCTGGGACTTAGACAGGGCTTCGCCGCGCGTCTCATTCACAAGCTCCTGCGCCTGAGAAGCCATATCCGGCATCAGGGTATCCAGAGCCATATTGATGCTTTCCGCTTCTTCCGAAGAGAGAGCCTCCTTGCACTGGCCATTCACGATCTGCTTCGCATAGATGCGGGAGGTGTCGTGCCCCGCCAGCGAGGACAGGATGAAGCCATTGTTCTTGCCGTCGAGCACGGTCAGCGAGAAGGAGAGCTTGTCGCCGGTGTCATCGAAGGCATCGTAGCGCACCAGTCCCACCTTTTGGAAGGAGGACAGCTGCATGGTCGCGAGAAGCTCCTGCTGATGCAGCATATTTTCGGAGGAACTCACCATTTCCCGAAGCTCTCTCACTTCGGTCGAGAGGCGCAGCTCGAGCGAGCCGCCGTCTTCGCCATTCATGAAATATTTGTACTTCTTGGCCAGACGGTTCAGCTTATTTCTCATGAGCAGCATGTTCACGAGAAGAAGGATGAAAAGCACGATGACGATCGCACCGATGACATAAAAGATCATATTTGCACTCTGCATGATTTGTGTATATCTCCTAGGGATAGGGTTGTAGGTTAAAGGTTTGGGGTTCAGGGTTCAGGGTTTAGGGTTAGCCCATGGGACGGGGCGTCCCTTGATTGTGGATGAAAGCTCTGCTCGAATGAGGAATTAGGAATGAGGAATTAGGAATGGTGGTGGCGGCTTCGCCGCAAATATATGGGGCGATGCCCGAAAATGGAATTTAAGTCACTAGTCACTTGAGACTCCTAATCCCTAGCCACTAATCCCTAGCTACTCATCCCTGCTTTCAAACTTCAGAGTTCAGGGTTGTAGTAGCGGCTTCGCCGCAAATAGATATGGGGGCGATGCCCGAAGGCGGTATTCAAGTCACTAGTCACTACATCCTACCTTTTCCCATTTAAAAATTCCGTGATTCGCTCAAATTCTTCATCATTTTTGAAGGTGATGGAGATCGTGCCGCTGTGGGCATTTTTCCCGCGCCCGAGCTTGATCGCCACGCGGCTGCCGACGGACATGCCCAGCTTCTCTTCAATGGAGCGAAGAAACGCATCCGCCTTGGGATCTGTCGTTTCTTTTTTCTTCTTTTTCTTTTCCCGCGCCATGTCTTCGACCCGACGCGCTGACAGCCCTTCCGCTACGATCTTTTGTGCGAGCTCACTCTGCTCCTCTTCGGAAGCAAGAGAAAGAAGCGGCCTCGCCTGACCCGTCGTAAGCCTGCCGGAGGCCAAGAGGAGCTTCACATCTGAAGGAAGCTCTGCGAGACGGAGCATATTGGCGATGTAGGGGCGGCTTTTGCCGACCTTGGCCGCCATCTGCTCCTGCGTCAGCCCATAATGATTGATCAGCTGCTGATAGGCTTCACACTCTTCGATCGGGTTCAAGTCTTCTCGCTGCAGATTCTCGATCAGCGCCACCTCTGCCATGGATCTGTCATCATAGGCAGAAACGATCGCCGGCACCGTCTTGAGCCCTGCGAGGTCCGCTGCCCGCAGACGGCGCTCGCCGGTGACGAGCTCATACTCAAAGTCGCCGTCCTTGTCACGGTAGCGCACCGTGATCGGCTGGATCAGTCCTTTTTCCTTGATGGAAGCCGCCAGATCTTCCAGCGACTTAAAATCAAACTGGCGGCGCGGCTGCCAGGGATTGGGATGGATCTTGGAAATATCCAGCTCAATGACCTTGCCCGTCTCATCCAGTGCATTTTCCAGAAGAGAGCCGAGCCCCCGTCCCAATTTTCGCTTAACCACGTTTCAATACCTCCCGGCACAGCTTCTTATACGCCTCTGCTCCCTTGGACTTGGGCGCATAGGTCAGGATCGGCTCACCGAAACTCGGAGCCTCCGATAATTTCACAGTCCTTGGAATCACTGTCTTGAAGACCTTGGAGCCGAAATACGTCTTGACTTCCTCCGCCACCTGCAGCGACAGATTCGTCCGTCCGTCGAACATCGTGAGGAGGATCCCCAGGATACGGAGCGACGGATTCAGCTTGCGGCTGACGATCTGCACCGTCTTCACCAGCTGCGAAAGCCCTTCCAGTGCATAGAATTCCGCCTGGATCGGGATCAGGATCGAATCGGATGCGACAAGCGCATTGAGCGTCATCAGCCCCAGCGATGGCGGGCAGTCGATCAGGATGAAATCATAGGCATCCTTCAGCGCTTCGATCTTTTTCTTCAGGATGTGCTCCCGTCCGTCCATGGCCGACAGCTCGATATCCGCCCCCGCAAGATCGATGGAGGAAGGAAGAAGAGAGAGCTTCTTCACCGCTGTCTTGACGATGGCCTCTTCTGCGTCCGCATCATCGAGCAGCACATCATAAAGATTCTTTTTGAGCTCCACATCCTTAGAGAGTCCGCTGGTAGAATTTCCCTGCGCGTCTTCGTCGATAAGAAGCGTCTTTTTCCCGCGGTCTGCCAGGTAGGCCGCCAGGTTCACCGCCGTGGTCGTCTTCCCCACGCCGCCCTTCTGATTGATAATGCTGATGATCACGCCCATAGCTTTCTTCCTTTCATCGATAGTCACTTTATTATACCATGATTGTATGGGGTTATGGGAGAAAAAATAAAGCTCTCCTGCTTCAAAATGCCCCCGCGGAAGCGGATATGCCGTTGAGCGCTTCGCACGGTTTTCAGGGCTCACGGAAATACGGATCGCCCGACCGCCGGACTCTCCCGATCCCCCTCCCAAGGCATTCTTCATCAAAAAAGCGAAGCCTCTCGGCTTCGTTTTATTGATCTGCAAAGCAGCGTTTTTTCTTTTTGAAAATCGTCCCCATGATGGTGTGCAGCTCATCTAACGCATCCGGATTCAGCGTATAAAAAATATGCTTCCCATCCCGGCGATCAAGGACCAGACCGGACTCGACAAGCACCTTCATATCATGCGAAAGCGTCGGCTGGGTGATGGCGAAGGCTTCCTGCAGCTTATTGGCACACTGGGCATGGCAGGATAGCATGTCGACGATCTTCAACCGTTTCGGATCGGAGATGGCTTTCAAAATTTTCGCCGTATCAATGTAGATCTGTTCCATAAATGCTCCATCAGTCAGTCAAGATTCATAGAATACATGTCCTTCAATGAATTGAAATATTTCTATAAATGGTAACAGAGCAGGCTTGGAATGTCAAGAAAATCATGGCATGGGCGTGACCAGCCTCTCGTGTTCTGCCAAAAGGGATAGAAAAAGACCGCTTCTCCGATCACTGGGGGAAAAGCGCCGCCTTTGCTCCTTCATTTCCGGCCTGTCGGCGGTTCTAGGGAAACGCTGATTAAATCGCAGAGTCAGATTTTACAAGAATTTTTATACATAGCTTCGTCATAACCTTCCTTAAATAGCCCGCTATTCGCGTCAGGTTATTCCTTGTCATGCATAAAAATTCAAGAGTAAAATCTGACAACGATTTACTCAGTGTTTCCCTGGAAATTTTCCCTCTTCTGTTTATTATGAAAAAGTGTTATATTATAGGAAGAAATAGCAATTTCCTTGCTATAAATTGGTCGTGAGGTGATAAACATGGCAGAAGTAACTGAAAAGAGCATCATCGTCAATGGCGTCGACAAATATCTCGTCGCTGATCTGAAACGTGTTTATGGCGGCGTAAGCTACCAGGGTGAGGAATACGTATTCCTGCAGTTCCCAGTCGTCGGCGATACCGTCAGAGACTACCGTCCGGACAGCTACACCACCGCTATTATGCTCGGTGATGAAGTATTCGATGGACAGACCTTCCATTACCACATCACTCTGACCTATGATGGTCATGTCAGAGAAGTGGCTTACCTGGGTCTTGATGACGCAGGCAGACCAGACACCGTAGATGTCGAATAAGCCATAAAAAAGGAGCTCCCGCGGGAGCTTTTTTTTTATGACTTATTCGACGAAGGCGCAAGAGATACAGCCGGCTTTCGAAGAGTGCTTCAAAAACCTTCCACAGCGCTTCTTCCTCATTTTACTTCTTCATCCGGATCCCCGGCAGGAGCAAGAGGGCGCTCACGATCAGCCCGACGAAGAGCGGGTCGATCGTGAGCTTTACCACCGTCGCAGTGAGGAGTGCGGCCGCTGTACTTCCGAGCATGGAAAGGACGGCCCAGCCTCTCTTCACATGCCCCGGCCAGAAAACAGCGAGCGTCAGGGGCAGGAATATCCCGCCGCCGCGAAGCGCCATGGAAATGTACGTCCAGAAAAGCACCTCACTCCCGCGATTCAGGATGGCGATGAAGCAGGCCAGAAGCATGACGAAAAGCACGGTCAGCTTATTCACCGTCAGCATCTTCCGGTCATCGGTCATGCGGCAGAGCGGCACGATCATATCGCGTGTGATCATCGTACCGATGCCGAGCGTGAGCCCACCGATCCCGCCGATCAGCGACAGGATGATGCCGCCCATGGCAAGACCCCCGAGGAGCGGATGCACCTCATTGATGAGGTAGGTCGGAAGCACCATGATCGGCTGTATATCCGGATACAGGGTCTGCATATAGAGGCCGACCGCGACGGAAGGCAGACCAACGGGAATGACGATGGCTGCCGCCAAAAAGCAGCCCGCCGATGCAGTGGACGGCGTATCCGCAGAGAAAATGCACTGGATATAGGTCTGCGTACAGAGTACCCCCACGAGGACGGAGAAAAGATTCGCCAGCGCAGGCTCTACGCCGCGCCCGAAGAGGGAAAATTGAGCAGCGGGAAACTGACTCCACGCAGCAGTCTCATGGACCGCCTGAAAGGCTTCCCATCCTGCGATGAAAAGAGCCACCCAGATGATCCCCATTTTCAGCATGCCGCCGATCCCCGCTGATTTCATCCCACCAAAGAAGGTATAGGCAGCGACCAAAAGGACCAGAAGCGCAGAAGCGGTATACGCATCGACGTGAAAGACCTCTGCTACGATCTCTATCCCCGGCAGACAGCTCGCCACCGCAGAAAAAAGGATACCGATGGAGGAGATCACCGAAGAAAGCTCCTCCGCCTTCTTCCCGTAGTGCATCGCCAGAAACTGCGGGATCGTCTCAAGCCCCGTGCCGCGCATTTTCTTTGCATAAAAAAGCCCCATGACGATGAAGGCGATACCGCTCCCCAGTGTGAACCACCACGCGGAAAGGCCAAAATGATACGCCAGCTGCGCCGTCCCCACTGTAGCGCCGCCGCCGACTACCGTCCCTGCGATACTTCCTGCAACAAGCGGTGCTCCCGCTGACCGACCGCCGACGCTGTATCCAGCCGCCGATCTCACCGACCGCGAGCTATAGATCCCGATCCCGATCACACATACGAGCGTCGCGATGATGATCCCCATGTGCATCATGGTCAAATGCATATAGATCCCTTCTTTCCTTCTCATTCTCTATTTCGTAAAGCCCATTATAGCAGAATGGAAAAGAGGATGCTAGAATAGAGAAAAGGGGTAGCCCCCAGGGCGTGCTGCACCATGGATTGCATTCAAAAGAAATGCAAGAGGTTCTATAGGTTCAGAAGGTTTCAAAGTGCTGGTGCGGTGCATACCAATAAAACATGCGGCATTCTCAAAAAATGAAAAACCGATGAACCTTTCAAACCTTCCGAACCCGTTTACCCCATCACCAGTCACTAGTCACTAAAAAGGAGTCCCTATGTATCAGGCAGTTCTCTTCGATATGGATGGTACGATCCTCGATACCATCACCGATCTTACGATCTGTACCAATTACGCACTTTCCCAGCTGGGAAAGCCCCATGAATTTCCCGCAGAGCTCGTGAAGCTCTGCTACGGCTGCGGCATCGAAGCCGACATGCAGAAAGCGCTCGCCATGGCCGCCGGATGCGCCGGTGAAGACTTGGAATACGTAGAAAATCCTACGCCGCTTTCCTCCTACGGTCTTACAGCGCAGGACACCGCCCGCCTGCAGTCGATCTTCGTGCCCTACTACAGCGCGCACTGCCACCTTCACACCACCCCCTACGACGGCATCCCCGCTCTCCTTTCCGCGCTTCGGAAAAGAGGGATCCGTACCGCCGTCGCCTCGAACAAGGACGAAGCGGATGTAGCAAAGCTCGCCGCGATGCATTTCCCCGGTCTTTTCGACGCCATCATGGGCAATTCCCCTGCCATCCATAGAAAGCCTGCGCCTGACATGCTTGATCGCATTCTCCATGACCTTTCCATTCCGAAAGAACAGGCTGTCTACATCGGTGACTCGGAAGTAGACATAGAGACCGCCAAAAACGCCGGCCTTGCCTGCATCTCCGTCACATGGGGATTTAGAAATAAAAGCTTCCTCGCCCGCCATGGCGCAACACGCATCGCAAAAAATGCAACGGAGCTGGCCGTGGAATTGGGAATGAAGGAGTTATAGTTGCAGGGGCATCCCTAGGGGCGTGCCGCCCCTTCATTGGGGATAAAAGCGTTGCTCGAATGAGAAATGAAGGTGGCGGCTTCGCCGCAAGTATATGAGGCGCTCGGTTGCTTTCATAAACGACACACTTCTCCGCTTTCCCCACTCTCTTTCATACCGCCAGTGCCCTATCCGCCCCTTCGGGGCACCTTCCCCTCGAGGGGAAGGCTGCGATACGAGAATACCATCTTCTAAA
>ERZ1034678.153-NODE-153-length-38259-cov-54.229007_pt1 | contig 38259 bp, 34 predicted proteins | sample MGYA00520640_ERZ1034678 | MGnify/ENA primary metagenome ERZ1034678 (study PRJEB33766, sample SAMN09781767) | gut metagenome | biome: gut microbiome | host: Homo sapiens | place: Madagascar | study: EMG produced TPA metagenomics assembly of the PRJNA485056 data...
GTATGAGAAAAACTATCATTTGTGTTGGGTGATGTTTGGTTTCATATTGCTCAAAGTATTATTATCAATAAACCATCGCTAATCTTTCTTTCCCTAATTCTTTTATAGGACTAATAACCGTTCCCAACTCATTGATGATATTTCCATATTCTACAACTAGCTTGACTGCATCAGATAAATGTAAATTCTCAGAAATATCAAGTTGTTTGCAAACATCGTTATCACGATGAGCGGCAACGTTGTTTCTCACATGTTTTAATTCGCCTGCATTGTCTTCCCTGAATTCTGCAAGACATTTCTTTACCTCTTTCAAGGCAGAACTATCATAGCTTGAAAAATTGGAGTTAATAAACTTCATTATCTTTCCTGTATTTTTTATCAACTTCTCTGATGTCTCATAAATAGAAATATATGCACTCTTTATGGCATCTTGTAGTTCCCATGAATTATTATCTGCAGATAGCCGCTTTGTATATTGCTTCATCTCGATGCTTGCCATTTGTATATGTCCTAACGTATTCCAAATAGTCAAGTTATCAGTGAATGCTTCTTTCTTGGCTGTCCATACAGGTATTATGGAAAGACTCGCTTTATCTAAAACCTTATTACACTGCGTAATATTTGTTTTGCAATGTTTGATACCTTTTACAATTTCTTCAGGACACGCTTGCTCCACTTGCAAGGTTAAATCTAAGTTGTGCCTTAACTCTTCTCGATTCTCTTCTATGCGATTGAGAAGAAAAATATCTAATTGGCTCTTGTTATTTTTCATTGCGGTGTTTTGCTTTATACTGTTGCATTCTTTCTTTTAAATGCAACCTATTAATAATTTTGTCTTTATCCTCAACTACCTCTGCATATTCGGGATTATACATCATTAAAAAAACACTGATAAAACCATCCATACTATTTTGGATAAGGTTCTCAGCACGCGCAATGGTTCGCTTCCATCTATTCAATTTGCATTCTTTTACTGTATATTTCCCCTTATCTGTGATACCCATATACAGAATGTCATTCTTTATTTCAATGTGTTCACTATATCTATCAAAATAAGGATTGACAAAAAGAAATTCTTCACCATCAGTAGGATAATCTGTTGCAGTCATGTCCCTAAGAGACTTCTTGGTACTTTTTGATGAATTGCATAATTTGCAGGAAAGAACCAAGTTATGTGGAAGAAACATCCAGTCTAATCTACTATTCTTGTTGACAAAATGTTCCAACTCTGCAGTAGCGTTCTCTTCATGTATCTTCATTCTACAGAATGCACATAGTCCATTCTGTTTTTTATGAAGATAATTACGCATGTTTTCCTTAAATGAGTCAAGTTCTTTGTCTGACCATGAACGTACAGTAAGACCTTTGGTCTGAACATTAGAAATCGCGTGTTCATCTTCTGGCTGCAATGAATAGGGCTTGTCTATTATAAAATTCTCTTTTGAGTTCATAACAGAATCATTCCTCAAATGTTTCAATAATTGTCTCTATGATTTTCTTCATTGGGTCGATGTCATTCAGATTGTCGACAATCTCTTTCAAGAAACTGATTTTACCCAGCACTTCCTCCTTTTTCATAGTATCATAGGATATACCATTCATCAGTTCTCCAACAATACTAGCTAAATACCGATTACGAGTTGTTGGCACATGAAAGACTTTCAATAACACTTCTTCTGCCGACCATCCATAAGTATTGCTTTCTATTCTTTTCGCTTTTATCAGACGATGTTTGTCTTTATATAGATGCAGCACTTCGGAGCGTTTCATTGGTAAGTCTGAAACCAAGAAGTTACTATGTGTAGCTATCAACAGATGGCAGGGTTGTCCTCTTAGACATTTGTCTAAGTAATTTATAATTGACATTTGCCATGATGGGTGTTGGCTTATTTCTGGTTCGTCCATCAGGACCAAAACATTTTTCTCTGCTACAGAAGCAACACTGATGATGGTTGCCAACATATTGAATTCTCCAGAACTCATGTCAATGCAAGAGACATACTCTTTGGAAACCTTACGAAATGAAATTTGACTCAGGTTGATAACATGCATCTGTCTCAATTTGTAGAGAGCATAAACATCATGTTTCTTCGTTTCTAAATCATTTCCATCTGTAAGATCAATATTCATACTTATGGCATCCTTGTTTCCTTTTATCTTCTCATAAAAGTCAAACAAGACTTGCTTTTCATCAAAATTCAGTTGCCGGAATTTCTTGCCTGCATAAGTAGTTTCCTTTGCTTTCATTTCAAAGTCATTCAACTTTTCGTTAAAGGTAAATTTTTCATTTACTGCTTGTAACTTAAATCTGAATGATATATATAGCTCGTACCCAATGGCGTTGATGGCATTATTGATTCGATTCAGTTGTTCTTGTGAGGCAGAAGCTATGTTACTGAGAAGAGTAAACAAGATGGAAGTCGGTGAAATCATGTTTCCATTGACTTTTGCGCCTATATACTTATAGAAATGAAACTGCTCTCTTTCTTTACTTCCCGGAACCTTAAACTTATCACAGATGCTAAAACTGGTAGTCACAATCCGTGGCAAATAATCGGGTAAAACAGAGCTTTCGTCTCCGTCTATATAAAAATGCAAGCGTCCTTCTCTCCAATCTAATTTGCACACAGCCTCATTCATATAGTAAATAAGCGTAGTGCAAAAGATGTATTTAGGACGTCTCACCATCGAATACATGGTATAGCTTACCCAAACATAAAAGAGAAAATCAACGATAGCCTCTAATATAAGACTTTTACCAACGCCATTTTCCCCAATCAATAGTGTGTATTGACTATCTTGTAATTTACTTTCAGGTTGAGTAAAATCCAACGTGAAAGAATGGTTACCATCTTGCAAAAAAGTTGCACTTAATATTTTGAATGCCATACTGCTTGATAAACTATAATGATATTTGTTCTACTTTAATAATTTCTTTTTTGTCTAAACCCAAAAGCTGTATTGAATTCTTCTATCTTGTCATGTACTTTCTTTACATCATCCGAGTTTTCTAAGTTTATTCTTCCATTAAAGAAATCTGTTTGAATCTTTTTCAGGATAAGAACTATATCATTCATTCTTCTCAATTTGAGTACATCTGTCTGGTAAGGTGCCAACAGAGTTATACCTTCGATTGAGGTCATAACCCAATACAACAAATCCACATCATCTGAGATGTATGATTTTTCACCATCTAATTTGATGCATTTTAATGAATTATTGATCAATTCAAACAGCAATTTATCTACAATTCTATTACGTTCAGGCGAAGTTTGGAATTGAGATTTGGTGGTGAAAGAAGCAACATACACAAATGTGTGAAGTAGCTCCAATTTCTTTCGTGTTGAAGTTAGTTCTTCGTTTCTCTTCTTTTCCGAGCTTTCAAATTCTTCCTTCTTATTTTCCAATTCCGTCAGTTTCCCATTTATTTTTTCTTCATGTTCTTTCAGCTTTTGCAAAGCCTCTAAATAGTTGGAATTTAACTGTTTGATATATTCGCTGTCATTTTTATGATTAAGGTAAGCCAATACAAGCGGAGCAAAGCCACAAACTATTCCAAGTAGCAACAACCACCAACTTATAGCTCCATTAAACTTGTTGATGATATTGTTTGTTTCTTGTCGGATGTCATCTTGTCTGCTCGCTGTCTGTTCCTCTATTTCCGAAACACAACGCTGAAGGATTTTCAAAGATAGTTCTATATCTTTTACTTTTTCAACCATTGCTCTATCTTTCTTTAGCGTACCTTTTGATGGTTGACTCAATTCTTTTTTGAGTGATTTGCATAAACTATCTACAGTAACGACAGGTCTTTCAGAAACAAACCTTGATTCATTTCTGGTTTCTATAATTGAGCCGATAAGCATTAATAATGATATAGCGGCAATAGAGGCAACAAGCGCGAATATTTTACGACTGGAATATTCCCAATCACGATAGACTCTTTTCATATACTAATAACATTTTTCAAACAACGAATATGACTCCAATTCTTGCCCAACGTAAATTCCATCCTGTTCATTTATCATATCCTCTTTGAGGATAACACCTTTGATGAACCCTATGTCGTCACTGTTTCCCAAATCTTTTATGACCGAAGATACGCAGTTGAGTACAACTTCATCATGTGAGAACAAAATAATCTGCAACTCATTCTTATTCCCAAGCTTTAGTTTTTCATAAGTTTCATATATTCTTCTGAAAAAGCGGTCAATATTGACACTATTGTCAAAATCGCTTGCAGTAAAAACATCATCAAAAACCAAAGGAGCATTTATATTCCATATTTTCATCGTCATAAATGCCATGGCTACTTTGATGCTAATAGCATACAGCTTATATCTGAAACTATTATAAAACATCTTTGGACTTACTGTTCTTTCACCAAAAATCTCAGCATTTCTTATCTTTACTTCAATCTTTCCATTTTCTTTTTCTATATAGATTTCTTCCTTTTGGTTGAAATTTTCTTCTCCAAAAGCTTCATACATCCCGTCCAAATTTGTAAACTCGTTAAGTATAGGAACTATTATTTGCTTACAAGTCTCATATACATCATTCAATTCTTCATTGTAGATAATCTTGAATTTACTGCAAATATCATCTAAGTTATTTATATGAGTAGAATTAATACTGATACTTTCTATCTCATGAAATCTCAACATATTGATTTTTGCCTCTCTCTCTGTTTTTATCAATCTTTCCAAAGTGGATATGGCACTTTTTCTTCTTTCGGTTTTATCATGACTCTTAAAAGTATCTAGAATAATTGTTATATATTCAATACATTCTTTGGCAAATACTTCTACGGGGTTCAGAGATTGATATAGCGATAAGGCTTCAATCGGAGAGGGCTCCATCATTTTGCCTACTTTTGCATAGTTCTGTACTAAAACTTTGTTATTATCAAAGAAACGAAGATTCGTATAAGGGATAACATTCCATATACCAACAAAATGTCCCACATTATAATTTATGTTTGCAACCAAATCTTCAGTCTTCCCCTTTACAGTCTCCTTAAACTTATCACGTTCTAAGTTGTCCTTCATGTCTTTCATTTTTTTCAGTAGGTTTTCGTAATTCTTTTTTGCCAATCCTGCAATTTGCAAAATGTCATCTTGTAAAATCTCTGAAAGTTCAGTATTGTAAGTAGGCTTTTCAATACTGGAATCCATTTTATCACTGAAGTATTTAATGGTTCCCTCCAGTTGTGCTATTAAATCTCTTACCTTTGTCAAGTTCAAATCCCGAATAAACACTTCTGACAGGTCTTCTTCCTTCTGGATTTTTGCCAATTCAACATCACAACAAAAGAAAGGGCGGAAACTAAAATTTGAATATATAGGTTCCACTAAACGTTTGATTTTCTTTTCACCTTCAATAACCTCTTCTTCATTTATTTCCAAGATGATGCTAATATCTTTTTCATTGAAATTTCCGTATGGGAAATAACGCTCCCTATCAGTTATGTTTCTATACTCTATTGTACTTATATGGGTATTTGAAAGCATGTATTCCAAACCTGTAAAAAGACTGGTTTTACCAGTTCCGTTTTTTCCTGCTAGGAATAGGGAACAGACCCTATTTCTATCATCAATCATATTCAAGGCGAATGGCTTTCCGTTCTTTTCGTTGAATTTGCGGAAATGCTTTATCAAATACTTTCTTACACGAAAATCACGTTTTACATTGTCTCTTTCCGTATCCAACAACTCTGCCCAGTTATGTTGACTTTCACTGTCTGTTTCCCATTCTTCCAAACCATATGCAAACTCACGATATGATATATCTTTACCTTGCTGTAAAATATTCCATAAGACGTAAGCTTCTTGGGACTTCAAAAGATTCTCAGGCAAACGTTTAAAAAATCTTTTTATTAATCCTTCCATAAATCTTCCATGTTAAGCCTAAGTAATTCTAGGGCATTAGTGCGAAATTGGCGATCATTCTTCATTGTTGACAACTTGCTTTTAACAATTGCAAACGAAGATTGCTGCTCAATGTTTCTAAGGGCTCTTATGATGTTGGCCTTGCAATCACTTCCTCCAACGATTAGATAACCTATTATTTTTAAAATTAGATTTTTCTTGTTGGTGGATTGATTATATATCATTGTAAGATAGTAATCCTTAAATAGAGATAAATCTTTATGATGCCTACTGGAGTCTAATCCTGAATTAGTAGAATTCACAGATTCAGCAAGAATCGCATCTATTGAACTTTTCATTTGTTGAAAAGCTATAAGCCAATTAGAATCATCTTCACCTTTATTATTCTGAATATCTGAAAAAAATACAGATAGGACTTTTATGCCTTCTTCAAGCTTTACTTCAAGCGGCTTCTGAGCAAAATATGTACTAAAATATAGTACATAGCAAAATGGTGTGAAAATATCTGGTATAAGGGCGTGCAGATCTTTTATTTTCTCATGAATCAAGTCTGTAACTTCTTGTGGCAAAATTGTTCCAGAATTAATTTCATCCATTATCAACTCACTGTTTACGACGAGTTGATTATTTCCTGTCTCTCGGAAAATATCTAGTTTTATTAAAGCGTCAAGTACAGGATTTCTATTGCCATTCATTACCTCTACCAATTGATAGCAATGATTCTCATAAATGATATTTACCTCTTGGTAAGAATACCTATTTAATTCGCATTCTTTGTAAATCCAGGAAATAATATCATTGAATAATCTCTTGTCTAAAGAAACAAATCCTAGAACATCCATTTCCAACCGGGCTATCATGACACATAGTCTTGCCCAATGTGAAACAAAATACATCTCATTTTCACCTGAACGAAAAGCCCTTATCCATGACATACCGGAATTATTTTGGATGCGTATATATTGTGGTACAATGGAAGCCTTATCAATTTGTGAATCTAACCATTTATGCAATTTGATTTCTATGTTGTTTGTCAAGGAATACTTCTTCCTTAACAAATACAACAGAGACCCTATTGTATGCCCATAATGCAATCTTTCATATCTATTGGTATAGTAAGTTCTGTTCATCTTATCAAGCATCGCATTTTGTATATAAAACAATGACATCAATGTGTCATCCTCTGTAACAAAACGTTCCATTAATTTGGCTTGTTGTTGAAGATAATAATCCTTATACTCCAAATTCTGCGGAAAGATTTCATTATGCAAATTTGTAATATTCTCTTCAATGTCAAACACATGTTCAACATTGCCTGATAGACTTTCGCCAATTTCCTCCCACCATTTGATTATTTCACCTGCTATTTTTGATCCAAAAAGCAAGCGTAATTCTCTCGTTCTCAACTTACATCTAACAACATCGTCTGTAAGTTCTCTCAATTCGTCCTGTATGTATGTCCAATAGTAAGAGAACATATCAAGAGAATAAAGAAAGTTTGCAGCTGTTGTCAATATTCTCAATTCGTAGAATCCCAATTGCCGATTATGAAAGACTTCTAAAATCTTATTCCAGAGTTCTTTGTATATCGTATCGTCAAACAGCTGGAAACTTTTTATTTCTTCTTCTAGAAGTGAATTGGCACAGATACTTGATAGTAATAAAGAACCATTTTTATAATAGCCTCTAATCTTTCTGCATATATTATTGTTTTCTGATACGTTTATACCAAAAGTGTAATTCTTCCTTTTGTCTTTCTCGTCAAACATAGAGGATATTTGATACACTTTATATGATCTATCATCTCTTATTTGCACGAAATCTTTCAGCAATTCTCTACTACAATTAGCCATACGAACCTCAAAGACTGGAAATTCTATCTCAAAAGGAGTACATTGTGTAGCAAACTTCATGCTCAGACAGTTTACAAAATAGTGCCCCGCTGTTCTTTCTACGACGGTCGTCAAAAGTTCTTCGTTGAAAGGCAAGGTCAGTTCAGATGCTTTGATACAACAAAGTGGAATTATTCTTGTTTCTTGAGCGTATTTCTGTATGAACTGATACACTGACAAAAATGTTGAACCATAATAGATTGCGTCATCTGCCAATAAAAGTACTTTCACTTTAGACCAATCAATAAATGGTACCGTAAACTCAGTAATAATTTCAAGGCTATCCCATATACTCCCTAATTGTTCATGCAATAAGTCCATGAGTTTTGGAGTTTTCCTTGATATTGCACAAAAATATACTTTACCTTCAGTATCTTCGTGTCTCTTTATTATCAAGTTCACCTGTTCTTTTATGTGCTTGCAAAATGCATTCACATAACTTTTGAATTCTTTGGTATAACTTATGTCCATAATATTGGCGTTGTGTCGTTTGTAAAAACGGGCTACTAAGCCCCACCCCCGAAAAGTAGCTCAAAAAATGGGAGAGGGAGCCGTTCGCCCGTAGATCTATTATTTCTTGTTCTTCATCCGCCAGAAGAAATGCCAAGTTCTGAAGATTGGCTCACTCAAAGCCTCAGCAGGATAATATCTCACGAAGTGCATATTTCTCCATATCTTCAGGAAGTATTTCTTTGCCATTCCTTGTTGTGTGAAATGCCCATACTTGGTGAAGTGCTGTCCGAAGTTGCCACCATTCAGAATCTCTGCTAACAACAACTTTCCTCTCTTCTCATCCATCGGAACTATCATCTTCTCCTCTGATAGTCCCAATGCCTCATACAGCACATACATCACCGCCTTTGCAAACTTCCACAATCCAAGATGCTTCAATTCCTTCTGCAATGCATCCCTAATCACCAATAACTCATCATTATTAACTACATAGTAGTAATCAATGATTTGCCTCATTCCAATCCCTTCATCAAAGAAATGATGATATAGATGCGACAGCTGATAAATCACATTGAATGTCGTCGTTGGTATAGCTATTTCTCCAATACCGTCTGGCAGGCTAACAACATTTGAGCATTGCAAATCCGCATTCCTTTTGAACCATTTCTGCAAACGTGCATTATAGATAGGATTATTCATTATACCAGGGAAAAAATGTAATTCCACTGGTACCTCATCAACAGAAGTTTCTATATGATGATACCTTATATCATCACCAATTTCAAAATGCTTCTTGGCATATTCCGTTATCTGTTCACGGCTTGCATTCACCCATACATCAATATCTCCCGGATTTCGAGAATACGCATTTGGATACATCAAGGCATTCCCTTGTCCTTTCAATATGCAGCAGCGCAATCCATCTTCTCTAAGCATGGAATAAAGCTTGCTTGCAACCATATTCACCTTCATATTCTGTCTGCGAATTTGTTGCGCCGTTCCCATCCAAGTCATCAGCAAATCCCTTCCTATTGGATTTTGCTTCAGCTCTTCAGAATATTCTTTCGTCAATCTCTCGATACCATCAAAACAAAAGCCAAGAAGAGCTTGCTTGGAAGCAAAGGTGTATAGTTGTCGCCAATTTATATCGACTACAACATTATTCATATTCACCTTGTTTCCAAGGCAATATTTCAAGAACAAAAAGATTGCTGATGTTTTTATCATTTCTTATTTTAGATATTTTCTGTCATTATCCTCGAACCAGTCAGCAAGAGCTTCCTCAAAGCTCCACTTAAACTGATAACCGCAGTTCTTCAATTTCTCACCACAGATATTAGTAGAAATCTGGAGCTTCTTCACTCTTGCAGGACAGATACCCATTGGCGAACCAAGAAGCATGGCTGCTCTAGCCATAGGCATGATAACCCAGTTAGGAATATCAGGTACAAACTGAGTTAAACCTGTTACCTTCTTCATAGCCTCAACAATATGCTGGATGGTATAAGCAGGTTCAAAGCAACAGTTATACAACTCAACACCATGTTCATGATGTTCCAAGCGATACAGCATGAAGCGAACCAACTCCTTTACATAGATGCAAGCCTTGATGGTATCCTTTCTGCCAGGGTAAGCAAACTTATAACCACGGATAGCCCAATACAATCTGGTAAAGTTACCATTCTCACCCTTTCCGAATACCACACCTGGACGAACGATAGTGAGCTGACGATGAGTCGCATCGCCATTCTGCCACTTCTCATGAATCTTCTCAGCTACCAACTTAGAGATACCGTATGCTGTATTAGGAGTAGGCAAAGTTGTCTCCTTCTTCAACTCCTCAGCAGCTCCGTATGGTGCAATACTTGAAGTAAACACAATCTTCTTGATATTCCACTTCTCTGCAAACGCCACCACATTCTCAGCACCACGGATATTCGTCTCGAAATACTCATGATCTTCATGACCAGGAGTACGATGAACTGCAGCAAAGTTGAAGATCACATCGTCCTCAGTAGGAGTAAATGGCAAATTCTCTATAGGCTTGCGGATATCATACTCGATGAAAGTAGACTGCAACTTCTGACCATCACGCAAAGCTGGCTTGTAATCCTTTACTACCGGATTAGGAGTACCAGGCTTAACAATGTCGAGGTTATATACTTGAGCGTTAGGACAACGCTCCTTAATCAAATTTGTAAGATGGGTACCAATGAAACCGGTACCGCCAGTGATAATATAGTTCATAAAACTATGTTTTATAGATTATTGGCTGCACTCGGCAAAATCAAGCAAACTTGTTTTGCTCTCGTTTGCACAATAATTCATTAATCAATATTTATTCCGTTCTTCTTAAATTCCTCGTATTTCTCTTCAACGAACTTCTTAATTTCTCTTTTGAATCTCTCTTCAGAGAAACCTTCAGCCCATTTACGACAATCTGCAGGAGCGAATGGTTGTGAACCCATAGCCTCAAACTTATTGACGGCTTCAACAATTGCTTCAGGAGTCTGCTCATTAAAGAACAATCCGGTCTTACCTCCGTTTACAGTCTCTAGCGAACCACCATGTCCATACGCAATAACAGGTGTACCACAACTTTGAGTTTCTATAGGAATCATACCAAAATCCTCATCAGCAGCAAAGACAAAAGCCTTGGCATGCTGCATTTTGTCTTTCAAGACTTCAAATGGCTGATACCCCATTACCGTCACATTATCCTTGGCTAGTTTACGATAAGCCTGCAGATTTGGACCACCACCTACTACTACCAGTTTCTTATCAGGCATCTGATTAAAAGCTTCGATGATGGTATCAATCTTCTTGTAAGCCACTAATCTACTACTAGCTAGATAATACTCTTGTTTATCATTACATAATTCAAAATTGGAGATATCAATGTTAGGATGGATAGTTGTAGCTTTTCTTCTATATGTCTTTCTGATACGCTGACCCACATAATCAGAATTACTGATATAATAATCCACACGGCTTCCTGCAATAGCATCAAACTGACGGATAGGATGAAGCATGAGACGAACTAACCAACTCTTGAATCCCTTATCCAAATGCGACTCTTCCAGATACTCATTATACATATCCCAACAATATCTGATAGGACTATGACAATAACAGATATGGAGCTGGTCAGCCTTGGTCAAAATACCTTTCGCCACACAATGAGAAGAAGAGATGACAACATCATATCCTCTCAAATCGAATTGTTCAATGGCAAAAGGAAACAAAGGAAGATAGGCACGATGCTTCTTTGTTCCCAAAGGCATCTTCTGAATAAAGGAAGTATGAACCTTTTCCCATGGAATACCAAGTTCATCACATACCTCTTTCTTTGCTACCAATGTATATATATCAGCATCTGGAAACACATCCAGAATTGCTTTAACAACCTTGTCAGAGCCACCGACTGTGACAAGCCATTCTTGTACGATTGCTACTTTCATAATTTATGCTGCTTCTTTAAGTTTAACACCATCATGCACAGCATGAATATGAACGTTGCGGAACGAAATAAATAGGGTTGTATTTACCCCCCCTTGTAATCATCACTCTCATTTCACTAAGTTCTTTATAACATTTTTCTTGTACCGCCACCATCTTTGGAATTGTAAAATTCTCTACAACTCTCTGATGTCCAGCTACACCATATTTCTTATTCAATTCTTTATCTTCTATAAGTTTATCTACGGCCTCCGCATACGCCTTGTCATCCCCATTAGACACTTCGATACCAGTCTCGCCATTCAGTGAAACCCAATTCACACCACTGCCAGGAATAGTGAATGTAACAGCAGGAGTACTACAATACATTGCCTCAGCCAAAGCCACACCGAATGCTTCATTCTTGGTGACTGATGGGAAAGCAAAGACAGATGCTGCATAATGATACAACTTCAAATCCTCATCAGATAAACGGCCTACAAAATGAACTCTTGATGACTTACACTGTGCTTTCAACTCATCGGTCAGAGGACCAGAGCCAGCAATAACAAATACGCAATCAGACTTCACGTATTTCTCAGCCTCAATCAAATGTGGAAGACCTTTATACTGGATATGACGACCGATAAAGAACACTATAGGCTTATTGCCATACTTTGCTTTTACCGCATTAATCTTCTCCAAATCACCATCACGCAAGATGAAGTTATCCTCATCCATTGCGTTCTGAACAATCCTCACTTTATCCTTAAAAGGCTGCAATGGCAACGAGCCATCACGATATTGCGGGCTTGTTACACAAACCATATCTGCACGTTTAAGCAACGCAGTTTCTACCGGCTTGATAAACGGATAGATATGTTTCTGCTTGATAATATCCATGTGCCAATGAATGATTAGCTTTACATTCTTTGGAATGACACATAACAAAACCCAAGCAGGAAAAGGATTAGCCCAATGAAACTGAATAACATCAGGCTTAAATTCCTTGATTGCTTTTTTCAACACCCAGAAGTATGAAAGGGATAAGGCTTGTCGAGCCACGTTGACCCATGTGGCAACTCGATAAACCTTATGTCCATTCACTTCTTCTATTACATCCTTACATTTATCATTGAAGCATACCACAGCAGTTTCATGCTTTACGGCACCCTCCACAAGATACTTGCAGATGTTCTCTACTCCTCCAAGATAGGGGGAGTAGTATTTTGATATATGTAATATTCGCATTTTATATTTTCTTTTCTATCTCTTTACCTAATTTCAACATTGGCTTTTCACAATATTTCGTAAGAAAGTATGAAAATATAAATGTTGAGACAAATTGTAAAGGGACATAATAATACCATTCCCAGTTTGCTATAGATGGAAACAACTTAGTACAAGCAGTTATCGGAATACAGGCACCCAAGAAGAAGGTAAAACCTTGCTCTCCCAATATATCAAAAACTCTTATTGAAACGTTCCAATGTTTAAAAACATAGTATGTTACAAATCCAAAATTATAGGCAATAAAGTAAAAAACGACTCTATCACCATAGGACAGGTATGAGCATACGATTAAGAGAATCTCAAAATTTATAATTTTAGCAACAAGTTTTCTCCTATCTCCTTGTTTATTCATATATCCAAGTAAGCCAACACACATTAGCAAACACAATGCAGTAGGGAAAGGTTTGTTTGTAATAAAACGGAGAACGGCAATCAATAAACAGCCGAAACAAATTAACCACCAACTAAATTCCATTCTCTTATAGCTATGCTTGACCAATGGAAGAAAAGCAAAGAATAGAACCATAATTGGGAGCATCCAAGAAGAACCTATCATCTTTGGGTATCTCGCAAATTCCTCAAATAGGGTCATGTTAAAAAAGAAATCCACAAAAGAATACTCCTCAGATAAAAAATATGTTATAAGAAGTAATATCCAGAACATAGGATAAATTCGTAGAAATCGATTAAAATAAAACTCTTTTATAGTTCTTTTCTGTACAGATGTCAAGGCTAAATAGCCCGAAATTAAGAAGAAACCTACAACACCTATTCTTCCTATCACAAACAGCAAATCTTTAGAGATAAAAGATAGTTCAAGATGGCTAATAAATACCAATAATACTAATAGTCCTCTTAAAGATGAAATCCACTGGATTTGCCCCCCCCGAATTACGTTACTCATTTTTCTTTATAATATTTTTGACCATTTTCAACAAAGCTTCAGTTGCATTTTCTTCCACCTTGATGCTCTTCTTGACTCCAGCATTCTCGCCAGCTTCCACATCACGATGGCTATCACCAATCATATAGGATTCTGACAAATCTATGTTGAAGTCTTTAGCTGCCTGCAACAACAACCCAGGCTTCGGTTTGCGACAATCACAATCTATTTTGTATTCAGGACGTTCTCCTTCGAATCCCTTATCTGGATGATGAGGACAGATATAAATACCATCAACATAAGCACCTTCTTTACCCAAGAGGGTTGCCATTTTCTTGTGTATCTCGTTGAGTTCTTCCCATGTGACCTCTCCTCTTGCTATCACAGGCTGGTTTGTGACAACAATTGCCAAATATCCACTTTGATTAATAAGCTTAATTGCCTCAGCTACTCCTTCTATCAATTCAAAGTCATCTATATTGCGAAGGAATCCCACATATTTATTGATTGTTCCATCACGATCAAGGAATATGGCTTTCTGCTTGTTGGTAAGATTCTTTGCCTGAACAACACCATTTTTATAATCAGCCTCCACTTGATGAAAACGTTCTGGTGTACCCATGTCCTTTACATATTCAGGACTGTCATAACAGAACATCATGTTTGAGCCACACAAAGGTTTGAGTATCTGTCGATCCAAGTCTACCTTTCCTTGTGGAAATCCAGACTCTTTGTTGATTTCAAGAGTTTTCAAACTAATATCTAAAGCCTGGGGATCTATCACATGAAGACCAGCATTCACACGATTGTCATACCACTGTGGACGTTCATCTTCCTTGGCAAGCCATTTCTCTACATGACCGTTTTCATCTGCAATGATCAATCCACTATCGTATGGATGTGAGTTGGGATGGGTAAACAGAGTAACGAGACCTCCATGATTCTTATGGAACGCAACCATACGATTGAAATCAACATCGAATGCTGCATCCGCATTCAAGAGTAAGAAAGGCTCATCACCAATTTTTTCCCTCAGTCTAAACAAAGCACCCGCATTGCCAAGAGGAGTCTCTTCTACAAAATAATCTATCTTTGCCCCAAACTGACTACCATCTCCAAAATAGGCAATAATCTTGTCGGCAAGATAACCTACAGTCAAAATGATGTCTTTAAAACCTTGCGCACAGAGAGATCTTATTTCTCGTTCAAGAATAGGCATACCTGCCACAGGAATCAGTGGCTTTGGTATATTAGGAAAAAGCTCAGCGATACGGGTTCCTCTACCGCCCGCCATAAGTATTGTCTTCATTTATAACAATGTTAAGTATTAAATGTTAACTTTTTACTGATTACCAAAGAACTTTTCTTCCAACATCAAGCACAGGCAATGATATACTGGAAGATGAAGTTCCTGAATCTTATAAGTCTCTGTCTCTGGAACATGAATACAAACGTCTGCGAATGTTTCCAACTTATTTTCATTCTGACCTGTCAAACCAATCACCTTCAAGCCCTTAGACTTTGCAGCAACTGCTGCATAAAGTACGTTCTTACTATTACCGGAAGTTGAGATGCCCAAGAAGACATCACCTGCTCTACCCAAACCATTCACCTGCTGGGCGAATATCAAAACAGGAACGGCATCATTCATAAATGCAGTAGTCAAAGAAGGTTCACCCACCAAAGAGATGGCAGGAAGAGTCCCCTGCAAGTGGTCAGCCAACACAGTTCCCATCTCTGCATCAATCTGCATCAGTCGGTCAATCTGAGCTGCATAAATCTTGCGCTTCAATTTAAACTCCTTCATCAACTCACCGACGATATGTTCTGAGTCAGATGCAGAACCGCCATTACCAGCTACCAGCAACTTACGACCAGCTGAATACGCTTCCTCCAGGATTTGGTAAGCTTTCAATATATCATCCTTACAACTCTCCAACTGAGGATAACGTTGTACCAGTGTTTCTATATGTTTATCCATAATCTTATTCTTATTTATACTGTACCTTATTCAAAGCATTTACATTATCCGTTGGATAGATTTTCCATCCATGAGCACCACCATCAGAGAACTGGAATGGCATCACAAAACCATTGAGTTTCTTCAAAGCTTCTTCCACTTCCTTCTTACGTGTAGGCTCAACTACAAACATGATGAAACCGCCACCACCGGCACCAGATACTTTACCAGCCTTAGCACCAGCAGTCATCGCAACATCCATTGCCTCCTGAATCATAGGATTGGTGATGTTATTTGCCATCTTCTTCTTGTTTTCCCAACCATCACGGAGGATATCAGCAAATCCATCAATATCACCCTTCAAGATAGCAAGTTTCATATCCTTGGCACTCTGCTTAATCTTATGCATCGCTTCCACAGCATCATTGTCACCATGAGAGGTATTCTTCTTTTGTTCTTCAATGATAGCAGCACTACTACGGCTCTTACCTGTAAAGTAAAGAAGCATACTTGCCTCCAACTCATCGATAATCCATCGCTTAATCTTTAAAGGATTTACGATTACAATATCGTTCTGCAAGAACTCCATGTAGTTGAAACCACCGAAAGCCGCTGCATACTGATCCTGCTTTCCACCAGACAATCCCAGGTCTTTGCGTTCTATCTCGTATGCAAGTCGGGAAATCTCATAATCACCCAATGGCAAACCAAGCCACTCTACAAATGCCTTCAAAATACAAACCACCATCGTAGATGAAGTTCCTAAACCAGAACCAGCAGGAGCGTCATTGTATGTAGTAATCTTGAAAGATTTAGCACCTACGCCAAAATCCCTCACTACGCGATTATATACACCCTTTATGAGACTTGCCTCACCATCAATCTCCAAACTTTCAGCCATCGGATAACTCTTGCTGCAATGCGCATCAAAGGCATTGATAGTTATCTGATTGTCATCAGTCTCTTCGATTGTACAATATGCATACAAATTAATTGTTGCATTCAATATCAAACCTCCGTATATATCGCTGTATGGCGACACATCGGAACCACCTCCTGCCAAACCTAGGCGGAGGGGAGCTTTACTACGAATAACCATAAATTATTTACTACAATCTAAAATTATATTATATATTTGCTGTGCACTCTTTTTAAAAGAAAAACGTTTAATATTCTTAAAGCCTTTTCTTTTAAGTTCTTCAGAATATTGACCTATTTCAAGCATCGCATTTGCCATTTCTTCAGGCTTATAAGGATTACAAAAAAAGCCACTATCATCAACTACCTCATGATGAGGAGGAATATCACTCACTAACACCGGACATCCACAGGTTTGTGCTTCAAGAGGTGGTAAACCAAAACCTTCATATATACTTGGAAAAAGAAAAGCCATAGCATTACTGTAATATTTTACAAGATTATCATCCGAAACTCTTCCTAGGAATTTTATTCTATGATCGTTATGATAACGAGAGGTATCTACATTTTTAAAATTAGAATTGTCCAAATCCCCAATGATATATAATGAGACATCAGAACATTTCTTTTCAAAAATATCGAAAGCCTGTAATACTGACAAGAAGTTTTTTCGATAATTCAAAGAAGAAACAGCTAAAAAATATTTATGTCTTTTAAGTTTTTCATCTTCCTCGATATGAAATTTGTCTGCGACAGCAGAGAAAACAACTTCTATTTTCTGTTTTTCTATTCCATAATATTTATTTATTTCATCTTTAGAAAATTGACTGACAGTTATTACTTTTAATGCAGTTCTCATGATTCGAGGAATCAAGAATCTGTAGGTATAAAGAAAAGCCTTGTTGAAAGTCTGTGGATAAGCCTCAAATGCCACATCATGTACTGTCACAATTTTATTCTTGTAAAATAGCGGTGCTGTATTGCATAAACACAATAATAGCGGATTCCCATTACGCTTCAAGTAACAAGGCAAATCCATTTGTTCCCAAAAATGTCCTTTACGATTTCCTATCATTTTAACAGATAGCTTTTGGGCATACTCCTTTTGTTCAATGTTATTTGGTGCAACAAACTCTATATCATCGCCCATCATTCGCTTCAATTCCAAACAAATTTCAACAGCATATCTTTGTACACCTGTCATGTTTTGTGTTAGAAAGCGAGCATTAACTACTAATTTCATGATACAGTTTCTTTAATTATATTTTCAAGTTTATCAAACATTCCATTAGGATTCGTCATTTCCTTTACGGAATCTCGAGCGTTATCTTTCCATCTATTTAAATCCAAAGGTGTTAACCCATTGAAGATATCGGTCAGTTCCTCTACACTTCCAGGAGTAAACAACATACCATTTATGCCCGGTATTATAATCTCAGGCAAGCCACCTATTCTCGAACAAATAACGGGTACATTGTTAGCGCAAGCCTCGAATGCAACTGTAGGGAAAGTGTCTGGCCAAACTGAAGAAATCACGACAACATCAACTTGCTGATAGAAATCCTGCGAATTCATAAAACCAACAATCTTGATTCTGTCATTCTTTTTTTGATACGATTTCAATTCTTCTAGAAAAGGTTGATCAGAAGCCATTCCTGCAATGGTCAATGTGGCATCAAGTCTTGTCCGCATGAATGCCTTGACTAAAATATCAACACCTTTCACCCTCGACACATTGCCTATAAAACCTATTTTCAGAGGCAGCCCCTTTTGCCATGGTTTGTTTTCCACAACAGGGAATGTGCGGGCATTATGCAATACATATCTCTTTGCATTCTTGTAATAACCCAAATCCACAAATCGGTCTAAAACGAACTTGCTGACACCAATCACAGCATCAATCTTAGCAGATTTGGATTTATGAAGAAGGCGAAACGTCTTGCAAAGAAGGCATGGCTTTTCGCAGTATTTCCCTTTGAAGGCATTAGAATTAATACAAGTCATGTATTGATCGTGTATCTCCTGTACTATCTTGATATGCCTCTCTTTCAGAGAATCCCAAACCGAAATACTCAGTCCGCATAAGTTATGGCAGATGGCAAGGTCTGGCTTTTCCTGATCCAAGATGTCATTTACAAATTTCTTGATGGTTCTGTTATAAGTGTCCTTCAAGTGCCAACGTATCTTGCTCAATGTTGGTTTGTTCTTCACTCGATAAGCCCAGTAAAGATTGCTATAAGGAACACGGATAACTCTTACTCCATCAACAACTTCTTCCGTTACTGCATCTTCACCATGGGTTGTCACAACAACCACATCATACCCTCGCTTTAGAAGACCTTCCGCTTGTTCCTTGAACACAACTTCCGCACCTCCACCTATATGAGGGTAATAGAAAGCATTAAATAGGATTATCTTCATTTTCGATTAGCTTATTATGGATGAGACTAATATCTTCTTCCCGCTTTTTCTGCAAGATAATATTGACAGCAGCAAAATCGATTTTTTCGTCAAACTGGCAATGCTTAAAATCTTGGACACCTCTATTCTGAAGATTGACCAATGTCAGCAAGCTACTGATACGACCGCCAAACTGTTTGGCAGGGACAATGCTTTCAAATTGTGTATTCAAATTTACTGAAAATGCTGTTACATGGAAAGAATCCGTTATGACATACGCTGCATTGGATATATACCCTAATAGCTGTTCCACATGAGGCAGATAGACACAATGGCCGAATTTCCTAAACTCATCATATCGGTAACATATTCTTATTACTTTCAAGCCTTGCTTGTTGGCTAAATGAGAGATATAAGCATCCAAGCCTTCATGATGATGCAACTGATAGACTAAGATATAAGGTTTCTTCTCCTTACATTCTTCTGCTATCTCAAGCCATTTGCCTTTTGAGAGCAATAATGTTGGATCCAATATCTGACTTACATTGTCAAGTCCTAAGTCCTTAACAATACTCACACCACTCAACTCTCGTGTTGTTATATAATCAAAGGAACTCAACATTTCCTTATTGAATGCTTTTTCCTCTTCTTTTAGCTTATCGACGCCAAAACTCGAAGAATATGCGATTTTCTTCTTTCCTTTTTTTGCATACGAAAGATAATAAGGACGTATCAGTCCATGGTTGAGTACAGAGTTCCAGACTTGGTCGCTACCTACTATATAGGCATCTGCATCAATGGGATATTTTTCAAAGTCAGCCTCACTATAATACTTGTGAGCAGAGACCTTAAAATATTTTGTTCTAAAGCCACCGAACATCTTTTGCATAGCAATATATGACGGTAGAAACACCAAATTCTTCACTAAGCCCTTCAAGTTGTGTGCTTCATACAAATAGCAGGAAAAGAGTTTATGCAACAATGTGAGGTCTGGTCGATAGTAATCTACTATTTCCACCTCATGTCCCATATTCGTCAGCACTTGTTGCGTTGCATAAGTCTGAAGAACAGAGCCATAATTATTAACGCAATGTAGAGTTATCAATGAAATTCTCATGAAATTATTCTCTTTAATCTTCTGTTTATTCTTATTAGGTTGAAGAAAATATTATAAAAAGCCGTTATGCTTAAATGACTTCGAAGTCCTTTAAATACCATTTTTCTTAATGTGGCATTTACCGCTGGAGGTGTAGCCATTTGTCCTTGAGTAACCCAAGAAACATCTTGTGGCTCAAATGTACAAACCCCATTAAGTTCTTCTATGATATGGTGTCCTTTCTCCGTGAGGACAAGCAATCCTGTAACACCTAATTCATTATCCTTATAACAGTCGCCCCACATATCACCAATACGCAAGTCGGCAGAAGAACTTGCATGCTTGTATTTGCATTTTGCATAGCATTGCTTACCTAAGCAATAATCACTTAAGAAAAGATGATAAAACATGTCTCCTTGGGAAAGTCGGCTGTTTAGGAATCCTTTTTTCTCCTTCATTAACATATTGTATCCATCATGCCAATCTACAGGATTACCATGCTTATCACCGTCAATAGACATGGCCCATGAATCATGCCATCCCGTAAACTTGTTTCTCCAAGACACATATGTAAGCTTTCCTACTTTTTTCTCTGCCCACTTTGAATACTTGTCCCACAAGAGCATAGAAGGAACACCATGACAGAAGAAATCCATCAACACGAAATTATTCTCACATCTGAATTTCTTGATGTACCGTCTGAAAGAATCAATCTGACATGGAGTACCCGTTATTAAATATTTTTTCTTGCGGTCGATAGCCTTAAAAGCATCCAGCGTATAACTTGGAATGTACTTGGATCCCATACTTTGGATGAGTTCCTCTTGGGTATCTGCGCTATAATGTTCTGCATTATTGTTTTGGGCATTATAGCGAACGCCAATTACCACGTAACCATCCTTTATCAGACATCTGCCAATTTCATACCCAGTGCCGCCAGAAGAACTTTTTCTTCTTACACCCACTTCGTTGCTCCAAGAGCCATATCCATCGACAAACTTTGGCTTCGAAGCCAATTCATCATGGCAGAAAGCACAGACTTCTCGACAAAGCCCACAATCCGTACATTTGGATACGTCCGTAATCATCGGTTCATAAAAGCCTTCATCATTTAATCTCAATTCTATAATCTTCTTTGCGCAGGACATGGCACAAACTCCACATCCATAGCAATTATGTATACCAGAAATATTCATAACATCTTTTTTTGATTGTTAGAAAATCTGGCAACAAATAAAGGAATCTACACAGCGACTACTTTTTCCATAATTTTCTCCTTTTGTTCCAAATATGCATCTTTGTCATGATGACTGGAGAAACGAATGTAAGAAAGACCTTAATTCTCTGTTTCATGTCTATATCGGAGAAAAAGACAAATAAAGCTTTCTTTCTCAGATGCGTTATGCATTTACGATAAAGGTCACTGTATTCCTTACTGCTCCCAGATTCGATAATATGGGTTAGGCAATAAGCGTGACAACTCCAGAGATGCCAGTTGTAGGCTTTTTGAACTTTTGGGGATGGCATCTCAAGATGAGACTTGATGTAATCCATCGTTTCCAAACAGCCTTTTCCCTGACGCTCCACATTAGCTTTTGTCGTTGCAGAGCCGACATTGTCAAGTCTGTAGCAATATACCTTTCTATTTCCTACGGCAATCTTGTTGGCTACAGCTGCTACTCTTGTGATAAACTCCAATCCCTCTCCAGTCTTCAATTCTGGCACGAATTCGAATTGATGTTTCTTGAGAAATCTCATGTCATACATCTTGTTCCAAGTACCAAGTGTAATACGTGGGTAGAAAAATTCAGCCACAGCATCGTCTGAATTCATGACTGAAACAGAATCATGTGAAACTTGCTGATTATCATATGAAGTGAAGCAATTTCTCGAAATAGCCATTTCTGCGCCAGTCTTTTCTATCAGACTTAACATGTACTCGACAAAATCCTCAGACAGATAGTCATCGGAATCGACAAAAGTAATAAAGTCGCCTTTAGCTATTTCTAACCCAGTGTTTCTTGCCCCCCCAAACGCTTATTTTCTTGGTGTATCACCTTGATTCTGTGGTCTTTGAGTGCATATTTGTCAGCTATCTCACCTGACTTATCTGGCGAGCCATCATCCACAAGGATAATCTCAATATTCTTATAAGTTTGTGAGATCAATGATTCGATACATTGTCCCACATATTGTTCCACTCGATACATCGGTGCAACAATCGTTACCAATGGATTCTTATTCATAATGAGTTGATTTATTAATGTAAACCTTTATACAAAGCATCTTCCAACTTTTTACTGCAAGCTGCAAGACTATAATTCTTCAAAATATATTCTCGAAGCTCAGGCTGAGCTTTTTTCGATTCAAAAGCCTCCATGACTCCTTTTCCAATACTGTCCACATCGTAAGGATTGACAAGAACAGCCCTTCCGTCATAATACTCTTTAGGACCTCCGATATCCGTAAGAACTATCTCACAACCCGATATGGCAGCTTCAAGAGCGACAGAACCGACCCCTTCAACAATACTTGGCAAAGCAAAAACCTTTGCTTTTCTATAACATTCAAACAATTCTTCATCTGAAAGTCGTCCTAAATATTCTATGTTATCAGCTCCAGCTATGAGTTTGTCAAGCCATTGGCGTTCCTCTCCATGCAAGGTGCCAGCAAGTTTCAGATTGAAGCCGTATTTCTTGGCAGCCTCCACAAGGCGAGGCACATTCTTGCCCCAACTTGCCAATCGGCTGACATGCAAACAGAAATCCTCCTTTTTGGAATAGTCTACTTCGGGAACAACATCTGTCCTCAAAGATATAGGCACAACATGAACCTTAGATGCATCCACTCCAAATCCATGCATGATTACATTCTTTTCAAATTCAGAGCGAGCCAAGAAGAAGTCAATCTTGTCTCTAACGGTATATATTTCATGCAGAGGCTTGATGAAGCCGCCTTTGTGCCACCCCAAATATTTGCAGCGCAGCTTAAACTCCCAGAGAGACTTGTGCCAGTCAATAATGGGGGCACTGACCACCTTCAATTTGGAATATTTCTTATAAGAGTTCACCATCTCGGACATGAAGATACCCTGTCCGAGAATAAGGATATAATCCAAGGAATCATATTCAAACAGTTCCCAGTTGTTCAAGAGGTACACCTCATGTCCCAAAAGTTCCAGACCTTTTTTCCAAAATCTTCCCTGTACGGGTATGCCTGCATGATAAGTGAAAGCCACATGCGGCAATGTTATACCTATTTTCATAAATTCAATTTTTTGTTACCTATTATTATTGGCGCATATCTGTTGATAGGTTTTATCAAGAGATTACAAACCGATATGGATATTATGATCATAAGAGGAATTATCACAATACTCATGTCAAATCCTGCCATGGCCATAATCTTATTGACAATGGGCTTCAACAAGCATAGCACCTTGTAGTGAAAAATATAAATGAACAAAGAATTTGTTCCCACAATCGACATCATCTTACCCATGTTGATGTTGCAACAGAAATTAATACTAACAAATACGCCAGCTATCGCTGACATTAATATCAATAATGGATGAGTCAATATGTGTTGGTGGATGTCAAACACGATACCTTCTTGCCTTTCATACAAAGCCAAGGCGAAAAATACACCAGCAGTCAATACTGCTACCAATACAGATTTGATATGTTTGCCATATCTGAAATAGAAAAAGCCCATCAGATAAAATCCCATAGAAGCAAAAGCAGTGTCAAGATGCCAAGGCAAGTGTGAGTGACTCATCGTCATCAGATAAGCAAACGATGAAAGAGTGACAACCATTCGGATAATCCATTTGTCATGAAAAGTATTACACAATTTCATAATGACGAAATTCATACATTCTATACAAACCAAGCACGGCACATACCACAGATAATCGCCCATGATGATTTCAGATATATTTTTGTGGATCACTTCTTGATTGCCTTGAATGCAAGCATGGATGAAAGCATTGTTGATACACATTTGCATAATGAATCCCCATATGAAATATGGTATCAGCAGTCTCCCAACCAACCTATTAACCAATTGTCTCAATGTCATGTCATCTTTGCTCAAGCAGCCTGACACGAAGAAGAACAATGGCATGAAGAAGATTCCTACCCATTTATATACCGAATAATTACAACCGAGGATATCATTGGTATGACATAAAACCATTGATATAATGGCTATTGCACGAGCTTGTTCCAACCATAGCTGTTTGCCCCCCCCAGATTAGATGTAACAAATTCTAATTTGCTCATTTTTAGCAATTTATCTTTTAACAAATATCTTTTTTACGATGAATACAATTACACAGTATATAAAAATGCTATTCAAATTATTACGTGCAAACGAAGTATTCATGCTTGTGAATATGCCATTAGCATTCAGAAAAAACATCCAGTATAGACGGAAAGTCACAAGTATTGGTAATGGCACCAACAAGGAAGTCTCTCTAAGATTCACAAAAGAGCATAGAAAATAGAATACCAAAATATATGTCAGAAAGGCTATCAAATAATAAGGATAACCAAACATCCATAATCCGATACCCGTTTCACCACCCACTTTGAAACCTCGCAGGCTATAGCGATCACCAGCGAAATTACTCACCACCATATGGTCTGTTGCAGTTCCCTGGAAATCCTTTTTGAGTCCCATAGCATTGGTCAAGAATCCTGGCAGCTCATTTACCCAAAAACTTTCGTAATATTTACTGCCTTCATAACATCCAAATCCAGCCTTTTGTGCATTGTACAGCGTTCCGTCAATGGTTCGCAAATTGCAGAAGCGATCCAAAAATATGTTATTCACATAGTATTCACTCCATCCTTCGCGATTGTCACCACCATTATCAAATGTTGCCATAAAATAATCATATGTGGTCTTCAACCTTTCTTTGTCGTTATACAATTTCCATACATCATCGAATGTCTTGCTCGCTGTAGAGGAATAGACAGACTGACGATTAAGAATCATAGCCATAGCCATGTCAGCCAAAGGACCAACGACTAGATAGCCTAACACCAAGGCAATAACAGCGTTCTTACCTGACAGGAGTCTTCTGTTGTTGTAAATGGTGATGAAAATGTAGATGAGCAATATGGTGAATACAGAGTTGAATATCAATACCCTTCGGGTTGTGGCCATGCCAATTACCATCAGTACGATGATATAGTACTTGACAAAGCCCTTTGATTTCACCTCAGTCTTGTCACCATAAAGGTGTTTGAAATACAAGCATACAGGTGCCAGAGAAAATAATGACAAAGAGTGTGTTATAATGCCAATAAAGTTTCCTGTGTTCTGGTATTCCACGTCTTGCCCTTGTTCTGCAACTGTATTTAGCAAGGCTAACAGTCCCATAATGCCTATCGCCCACATCTGCTTTTCATTTAGAACAGACATGTAGCCAACTTTATTCCAAAGTTTATTCAACAAGCAATTAGGTCTATATAGCTTTATAGCAATGCGAAAAGCCAAAACTACTACAGTCAAGTTGATAATCTGATTTGAAAACGTCAGATTAGGGACTTGGAAGTTAAATGTCAGCGGTTTCCCTTCCAATAGCGTTATCACTATCGGAAGAAAATAATAGCAGATACCCAGTGCGAATATCGTTACTGTAGGAAGAGGATACTTCTGTATATATTCCCTTCTAAACACACAAAAAGCCACTAACAACCAACCATAGACAAGCGTCACGCAACCATACAGATTGGCAGTAGAATAAAAGAACACCAATTCTAAAAAGCAGGCAAGCAACAAAATTCCGGTTACCCAGCCCTTTATCACATCAATGATGTCTTTCGTTTGCATTATTGTATTCATACCAAAGCTTTCAAACATTTATCCATCATCTTTGCATAACGCTCGTATTGGGCTCTGGAAATCTCTGCGACCTTGTTCTTGTCGAATGCATCCAAAGCTTTGAATATTTCATCAGCAGTAACATCGCAATGTCCATCGGTTATCACGCTTCTGTTTGCCTCCAATCCATACCTTCCGAGTATGTCTTGCACCTTACTTGAACCGTCATCTATGCGCTTACCCCAAAAATTGGTAGTCCCCCAGTTGTCGATAGAGTAGCATGGCACAGCATTATGCAGACTGATAACGATGGGATGCATGTTGTTGCCAATATATGCCTGGGCATACTTGATTAAGGCATACCAATAGATAGGATTCAAAGGCAAGTCAATTTTCTTTGCATATCCCAGATGAGATGGTGTTAGTACAGGAAAGGCAACGCATTGGATGCCACGTTTCGAGAAACGGCTCTCGATGTCCTTCTGCACCTCGTCAGAGATGAAGTTTCCTCTAAGTCCTACCAAGGCATATTTGTCTTTAAGTCCGAATTTTCCGCACACTTCCTCCTTAGAGGGTACAAGATGTCCTGCATTTTGGTTGAAAGCAAAAACAGGATCGGGAGTGATATTTGGTTTCAAAGAAGGACAAACACTGTTTACTAACTTCTGTGTCCATTCGTCTCTTACGCTGATGAATCGCATCGCATTCAAGCATTTTGCCATTTTCTTCTTTGTGCATCCCATCCATTTGTCGTAAGGAGAATTTTGGGAAGAAACGGAAATCATGCCTGTAGGTATTTGGTCTGCAAATCCACATCCCCAGAAGATATTTGGGAATCTACGTTCTCCCTGTATCGGACGTATCCAAGCCTTCAATCCTTGTCCCCAACGCAAGGTAGATAACAGAGGAAAATGCTGAAGCACAGCGTCACTGCCAATCAGGATTCCCTCAATCTTCTCATCCTTAATTACATCTTCGAGTTGTCCAAGGCTGAATATCTTCTTGCTTTGTGTAGGGATATTCTTGTCAATGAACCGATAATGCTCAGCAAGCTGCTTGTTCACCTTCTCCGATTTTGTCTCCACATAATCGGTGTATCTCGAAAGATAATGCAAAAAGACAACCTCATGTCCTGCTTTCTTTAAATAGCTGTATGTGGAGACTGCTTGTAGATTCGCTCCGAAATTACCAGTGCGGTAATATGTCAATATTCCTAATTTCATTCTTGTCTATTTTATATCAAACCTAATGTTTTCCTGATTTTTCTACGTATTCTATTCATTAATGTTGGTGTGCAGTATCTTTTAACCGCATATTCCAATCCATGTTTTACATAGCATTTCCAAAAATACTTTCGTTCTATATTGGGCACTGTAGGATTTGCTAAACATGGTTGCATCGACTCTTCTTCTGTAATGTCCCAAACTTGCGCTTTGCTTTTAATGGAATCAAGAATCAAGTTTCCCCTTTGCGTGTTGACGATAAATAACGAAGTTCCTTTCTTGCTATAGATATCTGGCCGTAACTTGGTATCGTCCCAAAAGTCTGCAACAGTAAAATCGCTGACACGGTTGTAATTAGTATATGGGCAGGTGTCGCATGAAGGTCTATTGATGACATGAGAAAAATAGACTTTACCCCAATTAAAGATTCCGTCAGGATCTACACTATGCTTACCGCTTGCGAAAGCATAGCGGTAAGCATAGTGGTGGCTCCAACCACCACTTTGCTTATACCTCATTTGTAAATCGACCATTTTGTCTTGAAAATAGTTATCCACATAATCTACATAATCAGCAAAAACCTGTGGACTTGGAACGGCATGGCATACAACATCTAATGTAATCAAATTTTTATAGTCACGAACCAAAAATGTCTTCAGTCCATGCACTTGGCAAGGTGTCCCAGAAAAAAGCAGAGGCTTGTCTTTTTCCGTGCGCAGTATTTCCTTGCAGCGACAGAATACACCGATTAGATTACTTTGTGAATATTTAGAGCCTCTCATCTTTGCAAATTCATCATAAGTTTTCGCAAAAGAATGTACTACTTGCATTTTACTATTATAAATGGCTCCTACAACTGTTCCGCCTTTAGACAATACGTATTCAGCTATTGCAGAAAAAGCGCCACCACTGCTACTTTGCATTAGTGTTTCTTCGTCCATATGCCTTAGAGCATATAACTTCTGATAGTTTTTCTCTTTTTTTGTGTTGTTACGTTTCTTTATAGGGCAGACTTTTTCGCACAATCCGCAATTGGAGCATTTATCCTTATTTACATGCGGATACAAAAAGCCTTCTTCATCAGGAAGCATTTCTATAGCTCCTTTATTGCATACAGATTGACATGCAGTACAACCGCAACAATCTTTTTTATTTGTTATTTCTATCATTTATTATCTTTTCTCTTAGTTTATTCAATTTGTCATATAAGAACTTTCTTTCTGTTGCCGTGCATCCCAAACATAAAGACGAAAACGCTGTCACAACAAGACTGGCAAGAATAGTCAACACGCTAGATCCATTTGTAAAAAAAGTTTTTACAACTATTGAAATACAGACGGAAACTGCACTGACTAAAGAAATTCTCCATATCACATTTTTTATATAGACAACTGCATTAAGTTTTATCATATTCCGTAGCAGGTATACCCTTTGGTACAAGTTAATCAAACCTATCACGATTGCAACGACGATAGTAATTTCAGGAAAACTTTTGAACTCACCTATCTTCAAGACCAAATATGCTATCGGTATGATCAGTAGATTCGTTCCTCCTACAATTATTTGATACTTCTTTATATTTCCTGTCGCCAACATGGATGTTATGAGTGGAGCAGAGATACTTTCTACCAATGCGTATATCAGTGTAACACGAACAAAGCCTACGGCATTGGGAGGAACTATTTTAAGCCAAACAATCAGAATCTGTTGTGTCTCCAGCATTATTGGCAAAGATAGAAACAACATTAGGAAAAACGAGAATTTCGTCCCTTCAAATATAAGTTTGTGCATATATGAAAGATCGCCTGTAGCATACGACTTCGTAATTTGAGGGTTTAACGCTGTCATAAAGTTGTTAGAAAAGCTTGCAACCGCAGTATTGACTTGTACAGAAATACCTCTTGCCGCATTAGCAATAGCACCATAGAACAAGTTTATCAAGATGTTTATACCTTGCGTCTTAAAAACACCAGAAGCCGCTCCTATGAAATTCCATCCTGCAAAAGAAAACATCTTTTTTAAGATATCCTTATCCCATTGAAAATGATAAGTACACTCTGCAAAATGCTTTTTGCAATAATATCCATAAGCAAAACGTACCATCAAAGCCACCGCACACATCATAATTGCATAAAACACCAATCTGTCAATAGGTGATAACATTATAACGAATGCAATTGCCAATTTCCCTATAGCATCCAAAATACTGATATAGGCAAATGCCGACATCTTCTCATGTGCTATGATGGCTGCATTATAAGGTACGCTTATCAAATTAATGACAAAAGTCACTATGGAGAATTGCAGCACCCAGTTGGCAGCCGTCATTCTCGCCGCTGGTATCGTCATTTTAGCATTCAAGAACCATACCCCCACAGATTCTATCAGCACCACGATAATCAATGACAGCAAAAGCTGTATCGTTACCGAAGCTGAGAAAATCTTATTGAGCTTACTCTGATTTCCTTTTCCCAACTCGTATGTGATGAATCTACTGATGGCTCCGGACAATGAACTCGATATAACAGAAAACATCGCCACTACGCCACCTACTACATTATATATACCGAAGTCTTCCACTCCCAACGCATTCAGTATGACACGGCTCGTGTATAACGACACCACCATCATAAAGAGCATTCTGAAATACAGAAGCAAGGTATTCTTCGCTATTCGTTTATTATTATCTGTTGTTTGATTTGGCATTTCTTTTTCTTTTCTATTGATTTTAAAAACTCATTTCTATCATCCTCCAAATTGTATCATCCTAAAACTCTGGCAAATGAAAGAACTCTATCAAATGATTTTTCATTTATTACCAGAAATTTCACATGCATTATTTCCTCATTAACTTTGCTGCAAATTCAAAGAAATCTGCAACGTTCTTGAAATTATCAAACTGCTGGCAATACATACTGGCATAAGGTTCAGAGAACCTACTTCGTATATCAGTCTTTATCATACTTGCTAAAGCCTCCTTAGTGTAGGTTTTCAGCAATTCGTTGTATTGTTCCTCGCTCATAATATACTCTGTCATTTCAACATCCTTGCTATATACATCAGTTCATATAAACTACGATACAACCATCAAGAACAGCATACGGAAGTAGAGAGGCGAATATTCTTCGCTATTCGCTTGTTATTATCTGATATTTGATTTGACATCATTGTTTATACGTTCAAGTTTATCTACTGCATCAAGTAATAATTGTGCATTCTTTTCGGAAAAAGCAAGGACAGGTATTACTCTATGATGTGAACTTCCATTTATAATTATTTTTCCTTGTACTCCATTTCCTGAAGCTCTAACTTTGAATTTTTTCATATTAATCTTGTTTCATTAAACAATAAAGTTTATCAATTTGGCTATATAATCCATCACTAATCCCTTTAAGAATGCAGACATCAATTGTTTTATTGAATATTCCTTCTTTTGGGCTATCTACGCACAAAAAGCCACGCAGCATTTCTTGTTTTTGTTCATCTGCCATTAGTGGCACTATTGGAACTACTAACGTTGAGCGATATTTTAATGGCCAACTTCTTCGTCTCATTATATTTTCTAAAAACGTGATAGGCTTTTTGGTTGCCATCCTTGTTTTAAGCGTGTATTTTTGTAATCCTTGCATATTGGAAGATGAGGCTCATGATAGTAGGAGGTGTCTTCGTTGTCGTTATCAAAATTCGTATATATAAACTCAAAATCTGAATTTGCATCTATCCAATGTTTGGTTTTATCATTTTTCCCCGTACATCGTTGGTTCTTCTTTGAATATTCATCTCTGACTAAAGTCAAAGCCCTGGCTCTGTTATTGTCTATAGAGATGAACTTGATGCAAACGCCAATATGCGTACTGTATATCTTGGTGAAGGCTTCATGAATGGAATTGCATAAATCAGAAAGATCTTTGATAATATCTTCAACCGTGGCTTGTTCATTTCGTTCTGACTTGTGTATATGCGCAAATCCTGTATTTATGTCATCAAATACTTCTGCATATCTTACTTTTCTTCTATAATTGGAAACAAGATAATAATTGGTCGCCAAAAAGAGCAAACAGAGAACTCCTAAAAAAGCCACTCCAATTTCTCCTTGACTATTTAGAAAAGGTAAGAAATACTCTCCAAAAGTCCAAATGGAAGCTAAACTTCCGACTACCGAAAGTATGAGAGAAATATAATCTCCTATTTTTTTTTTCATCTTACTAACCTACATTTTCAATATTTATAAATTCATCTGTACGTATCTTATCATCCTTTTTTCAAATGAGGAAATCTGTAAATTCTCTGTTTCCAAATTTCTCAAAGATTCAATGGCTGAATCGATACTGTCATTTGATATATACTTCTTGATTTTTGTGGAAATCTGGATAGGTAATCCACATTCATCAAAAGGTATGACATAAGGCTTAGTGAAATAACATTCCACGTAGGAAGCATAATGACTATAATCACATTCAGGAAGTCCTTTCTTCTCTAATATTTCATTAACAACATCTTGCAATGTCATTAAATAGCGTGGAAACTTATAATTGAGCCATTGTCTCATGAAATCCAAAGCGCATTCTATCAATTCGTTGTTTTTTTCTTCGGAATTGTTTCTGCTTATTATGCTGTTTAAATAATTCGATATTGTTTTACTTTTCTCAAATTGTTTAATCTTGAAGCATAATTGTTTACCAGAACTTACAGAGGAGATCATTCTGTTTGACTTAACAATATAATCCCATATTAAGTTACACGTCTTATTGAGTTCCTCGTAATTTGGAGTTCCTGACCAAGCAATAATGCTTAATCTACGTGTGGAAAGTCCATCAAGATATTGCCCTAAATCTAAAAGATTCCTAACCGTATCAGCCTTGTGAAGTATGGTGAGGACAGCACCTCTGACGGAACAAGCGATGATGGCGACGAGGGTAACAACTCTACACCAACACCAAATCCTTCCGACAAGGGTGACAGCACTGGTGGTGGTTCCGACAGCGGAAACACAGACACTGGTGACTCCGGCAGCGGCACAGAAGGCGATGGCAACGTTAACTTTGAGTAATCCGTAATTCGCAATCACTGAGTATGAATGTATTAATCCCAATAGCTACTGCTATGATGTTGGAGACTTATCCTATGACCATTGGTGGGGAGGCTGTGCGCAACGAACGCACCCTCCTTGCCAGGGTGGAGGACGGCGAGCTGATGCAGTCGTCCGAGAGTGTTAGATTTTTGATCCTGCATTGTTCGGCAACCCGACGCAATCAGGATTATAGTGTTGAACAACTGATGCGTGATCATAAGAAACGTGGCTTTCGCACCATCGGCTACCATTTTTATATTCGTAAGGATGGAACCATTACGAAGCATCGCAAGCTGTTGGAGGTGGGGGCGCATTGCCGACCTTACAACCGCTGTTCGATAGGCATCTGCTACGAGGGTGGCCTGGATGAGCATGGCAAGCCATGCGATACTCGCACCGAGGCACAGACAGAGCGTATTATCGAATTGCTGTATAAGCTGCATAAGCTGTTTCCGAAAGCGAAGATTGTGGGGCATCACGACTTGCCTGGAACTACACCCAAGGCTTGTCCTTGTCTGGATACCCATGCCGTATTCGGGTGGATAGAAGACCTTTAGTCCCTGCGGAAGATGTCTCGTGTATAAACCTTTTCCTTTACATCGTCAAGGCACGTGTCGTAGCGGTTGGCTATAATCGCATGGCTCTGTGCCTTGAATGTTTTAAGGTTGTTCTCAATGCGGCTTCCAAAATCACCTTTATTCTCCCATAATCCGTTTCATTGCTGCCATCATGCGGAGCTGCTTAGCAGTTGGTCCTTTCTGACCTTTCTCAGCCAAGTCAAGATAGAACTTGTAGTTGCTTGCCAAAGCCTCTCGAAGTTCATCAGGCATGAGCATATGCCATTCTTGCTTTTCCTCATCGCAATAGGTAGCAACCAGGTATAGTTTCTGAAGCTTGTATTGGGTCTTGCGCATCTTGCGAACGACATAGGTGTTGGCACCACCCTTGACAAACTCATCGATAATTTGTAACTCTTGCTTATTGAGGTTGCTCAATATCTCAATAGGACTATTGAGCAGTTCCTGCGCTACTCGGCGTGCTGTCTCGTCCTTCTTCAAGTTCGGACTAACATACAGGTCGAGTTTGTCGCACACCTTTAGCATATTTACTTTGGTGACACCTCCAACGAGTTGCACTAAGCGAATGCTGGAATCAAAAGTTTTTGTATCTGGTAAAACTATCATGTGTTATCTGTTATTCATGTCCATACAAATCCACCTTGATGTCGAATGGTGAATCGAAGTCTTTCAGCATCGCATGCTTTGTATCTTTCTCTGAGAGATTTGCATGCTCTGTTGGGATTTTCCAATCGATACCGAGGGTATCATCTAGGATAGAGATACCTCCATCAGCCTCTGGGTGATAGAAGTTATCACACTTATATTGGAACACAGCTGTTTCAGAGAGAACGGCGAAACCATGAGCAAAGCCCTTTGGAATGAAGAACTGGACATGATTGTCTTCTGTCAGTTCTACTGCAACATGCTTGCCATAGGTTGGTGAGCCTTTACGAATATCTACTGCAACATCGAGTACTCTACCCTTTACGCAACGTACCAACTTACTCTGGGTATATGGTGGGCACTGGAAGTGCAAGCCTCGCATCACGCCATAGCTGCTCATAGACTCGTTGTCTTGGCAGAAGTGAACACTGTGTCCCAGGATTGGGGCAACCTTTTCTTCAAACTCTCGCTCGCTGAAGCTCTCGAAGAAGTAGCCACGAGCATCACGGAAGAGGCGTGGCTCTATAATGAGGACGCCTTCAATATCTGTTTTGATTATATTCATTGTTGTTCTTATATTCTATAAACATTCTCTTTTCCAAACAGTGTTTTTGCACCTTCTATTACTTGATTGGATGCTGATGGATAATAGACAACCAAGTTTTCCTTTGCTCGTGTACAACAAACATAGAATAATTTCTTTGTGCGTTCCACAATAGAAACACTCTTGCCTGTATTATAAAACAAAGATTCGAAATTATATTTAGTCCAATTGGATTTTAATATCACTAATACATTTTTGTATTCCAATCCTTTTGTCTTGTGTTGAGTAGAGAAAGGTTTGTTTCCCATGCGATAGTCGTAAACATTCCTTGCCTCTTTGTAGCTTACACCCTTTATTCGTCTCCATAGATAAGGATTGTTTTCTATATAAGAATTAACCTTATCGTCTTTTACACAAATTCCTAAGCCATCAGCTAAATCAATGACTTCAGAAATGGTCATATCATTATATGAACTGATAATCCTTGTTATTCCTTCCCGAAGTTCCTTTTTCTGTCTTGCCCTTACTATCTGTTTTATACTCGTAGAACGCATGAACTCATTATAATCCTTATCAAGGTATAATTGAATACAATGTTCTATTTTGTGTAAATGATGATTGAGGGGGGATAACTTGGAACCTGTTCCTTTGCCTGCATCTTCCTCAGACTTGTCATCCAGCAATTGGTCTTTGTCCACATAACACGCAATGCTTTCAAATGGCATATTTTTCGCTTCTTCAAAAAGTACTGCGTCGGAATCTATAAAAGCTTTTTGAGCAGGGGTAGGAGACCATTTCTTTTTATCATCAGGAAATTTTGATGATAAAACATTAATTGCTTCACCAAAAGTAAGTGATATTATGTCTTCAAGCAATCCTTTTCCTTTAGCATATTTCCTTAAATTCTTACCGTAGCCTATGATTTTATCCGAATCATGAATCTGCATCAAAGTTTCAAATCCTGCTTCATTTGCAATCAGATTATGAGTCAAACGTAGTTCCTTTGTGTTTTCTGTATCTGAAAAATCCCATCCAAATTCGTTCATGAGTTTTTCTTTTAACACATCTGTATTATCCTCATCCGAATAATAAAATGAGATAGAACCTTCTTTTACATGTCCTTCTCCTGTCATATTGGGAGCTTTCAAATCATCAGAAGGCTCTTGGTGTAAACTATCTAATCGAAGGGAGTTCGCTAAAGTAATGACAGATTGTGGGCATCTTCTATTTTGCTTCTTTTGCACTTCGTACACACAACCATCAGGATTCTCGTCTGTTATAAGATAGCTGTCAATATTACCTACGCCATCATCATAAATGGCTTGCATAGAATCGCCAAAGAAGCCCACGATACATTTTTTTGTGGCTTTTGGAAAATACTCCAGCAATATTTTGACAATAAGCGGATTGGTATCTTGATACTCATCTATAAAGACAAAAGGATATCTCGACTTAACAAAAGACACAATCTTGGGATATTTGCAAAACATCCTTTCTGAAAGTTTCAATACCTCATCATGTGAGATAATGCCATCTTGAAGCTTTAGATATTCTTTGTATTGTATGGCAAAGTCTGGTTCTCTATCTTTGTCGAAGAAATTTGATGGAATTTCTCCTTCATATCCATTTAATGATATCCCAGAATCTTCTGTGTTCAGCATTTCTATTAACGTAGCTTTAAGCTCACGTTGAAAGTTTTTGATATTATCCCACAGAAAATCATGAATGGTCGAAACTTTAAGATTGGAATGGTCAACTCGTCGCTCTATCTCATGTACTGAAGCATTGGTATAGGTCATACAGGCTATTTTACTTGACGGATGTCTTGTAATAACCTCACGTATGACTTGTACCAAAGAATAAGTCTTTCCGCTACCAGCACCACCGCTAAGGAGAAAATTTTCTCCTTTTTCTATATGATCGATGATTTTCTCTACTTCCTGATCCATAAGAGTCCATCCTTTATGTATTGTGGTATATTCCAACCACAGAATTCCTTGTTACCGTCTTTCGTGCTGTTGTATATTATCTCAACCGCAAAAGTTGCCTTGCTCTCAATACCATTTTCTGCCAAATCATACGCATCTACATCTTTGGTCGTATCTAAGAAATCTTTTAATTTCCCTTCGCTCAGACCTCGGATTTTCGATTTGTTGTTCTGTAAGAATTCCTTATTGATAACAAAGAAATTATCTTCAAATGTTCTTGCCTGGTAGTTGTTTTCTTTCATTTGAAAACAAACTCTCATATTGCCATTCTCATCTTGCTTCCATTGGGATTCTGCTGCATTCCAAGTGAATACTTTTTGATTATCTGTCAACGAGAGCAATTTGTTTACTTTCAAATCATTCCCATCTTTCAAATTCTTGAAATATTCTTTCAGTGCATTGTTGGATGTCAGCATTGCATCAGAGTCAATATATTTTGTTTTAAGGATATGACCTTTGCCATTTATTTTATGTCCAACATCCAAGTCTGTAAATACAACTGCCTTTTCTAATCCTATGAAGTTGATGAATTTTCCAAAGATGTGCGAATAAGCACCTACCTCTATTATAGAAATATTCTGTTTGCAGAGTGGTAGCTCATTTTTATCTTCATCACACAGCTCTTCTTGGTCTAACTTCTTCATTAAAATAGGTAGAAGTATGCGCTCTGTGTCTCCTTCTATGAATATTGCTTTGTCGGCAAAGAACAATTCGCTTCTGCTGAGTGTCAGATAATGTTTCAGAAATGTATACCATTGCTGTTCATCGTTATCATACTCTTTCTGCAAGTCTTTCAAGTTCTTTGCTGTTACCTCATTTCCTGCTCTTCTCATGTATTTTATTTCACTAAACTCACTTTCTGAAACAATATGAGAAGAGTGGGTGCTGATAATAGACTGAATTTGTCTAGATTCGTCTTTTGTTGTCAATGGTGCATTCAGCAATTTCTTGATGTTCTTGATGAATATGTATTGCATTTGCGGATGCGTATGAGCTTCGGGTTCTTCTATGATGAGCAGATTGACGTCTGCCATCTTTCCATTACGCCCTTTCATAAAGACTTGACGGATGATTTCAATTTGGAATATCATAGAAATCAAGTTCATATATCCCAATCCGTTATGGTCTTCAGGCAATTGAACTCCTGTATGTTCATAAACAACCTTGGTATTTCCTTTCAGAAGGTTCTGCTGCTTTAGGGAAGAAGTAACCATAAGCTTTGTTTCCTTCGGCTTAACGCCGCCCATTTCCTCCACTTTTCCAAGAACGGTACTAAACATTTCACTATATACAACTCCTAACTTCTTGTCTGAGTCAGAAATCGTTTGTATGAAATTGTCAAGCGCTTCTTCGTTGTCTTCAGATTTCAACTGCTCAAACAGTTCTGCAGTCTGCAAGGACAAAGTTTTATCATTTTCCTTATTGGCTACTTGACGCTTTGCGTCAATATAACCAATGGAAATCAAGGCATCTTCATGAAATTGAGGCCGATTCTTCAAGTCAATATAATCATTCTCATTAGTTTTATTGGTTTTTGAATCGTATGCAACAGATTTTTTGCGTAGCACAAAATAGTTGGCTATACTTTTATCCAAAAGATTTTCAACTTCCTCACATATTTCAGTTCCATGTTTTGTTGCATTGGCTTTTGCTTTTTCACGGAGTCTGCAATAAGCATCATAAGGAAGTACATAGTCATACCCGAGAACTACATAATAGTTATTCTCGTCTAAATCCATCATGATTAGACCAACATTTGACAGGTCATCCTCGTCATTATACTTTATATATAATCGAAGTCTAATGCCATCTTCTTGGTAATCATCCTCATTGATATCTTCATCTTTGGTCAACATGTCAACCAATGATTTCTTGTAGTCAAGATTGAAATCATCTATATGGATGCAACCGCCCTTATTTCCCCAATGGAATATTTTATCCAAAAGATACAAGAGCGATGTCTTACCAGAATTGTTCTTTCCAATGATAAGGGATAGCTCTTGTTCCAAATCTACAGAGAAATCTCTAAGTAGACGGAAGTTCTGTACTGTTATTTTGCTTAGAAACATTTTTCTTTATAGTCTAATTGTATTCAACTGTAATTATATCACCTCACTCACGCTCACCTCATCCATAATCTTGCGCCACAAGTCCTTG
>ERZ1034678.156-NODE-156-length-37846-cov-24.442645_pt1 | contig 37846 bp, 27 predicted proteins | sample MGYA00520640_ERZ1034678 | MGnify/ENA primary metagenome ERZ1034678 (study PRJEB33766, sample SAMN09781767) | gut metagenome | biome: gut microbiome | host: Homo sapiens | place: Madagascar | study: EMG produced TPA metagenomics assembly of the PRJNA485056 data...
GTATCATTGATTGCTGCGGAGGCCGGAGACCTCCGCTACTATATAAACTTGTTACATTATAATAATAGAGTATTATTATCACTCCATTTTCTTGATTCCTTTATTTGATGATAACTTTCATAGTCTTGTTGCCACGCTTTACGATGTTGATGCCCTTTTGAGGCTCGTTAAGGCGTTTGCCTTGCAGGTCGTAGTATACAGCCTTGTCGTTGGCAATGGTGTTGAGGGTGTCGATGGCTGTAGTGCTGTCGTCGTCGAAACCAATGCTAAACATCTTGGCACCAGCAGCAGGAGCAGTAGTATTGTCTATCATATAAGCACGGAATGGCTTGCTTGCCACCCTTTGTACCTTTGTATTCTCCAACAGCTTGGCAGGATTCATCAGTTTGTTGCCCTTCACGATGTAGCAGTTGTTGTCGGCTTCCTTGTCGAATACCTTTTGGGTATAGATACCCTGGAGCTGATAGTCACCATCAGCAGCAGACACTACCTCGTGCGCTATCTCATTGTTGGCTACAGAGAAGTTGAGCTCGGTTTCTCCCTCATTCATCTTGATAATAACTGGTGTACCAGCAGCGATGCTTGTCTCTATCTCTTCGAGTTCTACAGTTTCTGTATCATCATCAGCCGAAAGGAGTTTGAAGGCACGGAAGTTCTTACCTTCGAGCGACACCTCGAAAGGCAAGCAGATCGTAGCCCATGTAGTGCCAGCATTCATCGAGCGGCTATAAGATGCAGCCTTGGCTGCAAACGGTTCGTAAGCCACGAAGTCCTTGTCGTCATCAAGAGCAAGGCTCTCCGCAGTAAGAATTTCTCCTACAGCTCCTATCTTCTCCTCACCATTCTTGCCTACCAACTTTGCGAAGTAGCCAGTCTTGTAGTTGGCGAATTCACTGTTGTTCTTGTCCGTGTCCGTGTTCTTGTTATACTCTATAAAACCTTTGAGCTTATCACAACCAAGGAACATATCTGCACCATTTTTCAATCCACTTCCAAAAGCAAAATTCTCACTTGCATAAATCGTGGTCAAGTTGGAGCAATTCTTGAATATATTGTCCACATACTCAACTTCTTTCGTATTGAAACTGCTCAAGTCGAGCGAGGTCAGGTTAGGGCAATTGGCAAACATGTGTCCCATATTGTTGACTTTCTCAGTATTGAAATTAGACACGTTTAGGGTCTTGAGATTAGTGGCACCATTAAACATGCTCGGCATTGATGTCACATTTTCCGTATTGAACATTGAGAGATCCAAAGACTCCAATGCAGAACAGTTAGCGAACAAAAGTTTCATATCTGTCACTTTCGCTGTGTTAAAGTTAGTGAGGTCGAGCGAGGTGAGAGCGGAACATCCATTGAATACCCCGGTCATATTCGTCACATTCTCGGTGTTAAGATACTCAAAGCCTTCTATTGTGGTCAGGTTAGTGAAGTCCTTGAACCACCCATAGCAGTTTGTTGGTCTTGCACTGGCAAACGACGCATCGAAGACCACCTTCTTTACATTAGTTCCTAAATTATTCCAGTCAGGAAGATTTCTCCCCTCATTTAGGCCATAAGCTCCTTCGGGCTTGACTCCTTTGTAGCGGAATGTAAGAGTTCCAGTAGCATTATCAAACTCGGCATAAGCACATCCAGGAGTAAAATAACCATCCGTGCCGCAGTTGGCAAAGGTGTGGTCGGTCTTGCTACTATCATAGCCTTTGAGGTTTGTGCAGCCTGAGAACATATCAGAACCAATTCTCACCTTGGTCGTTACAAACTCATTGCTAACGTAGATGGTTGTGAGAGCGGAGCATGCCTGGAACATGCTGTTCATATACCGTACCTTCTTTGTATTGAAATTAGAGAGGTCGAGCGAAGTGAGAGCGGAGCAGCCCTCGAACATGTTTCCCATACTCTCCACCTTCTCTGTATTGAAATTAGAAAGATCGAGCGAAGTGAGAGCTGAGCAGCCCCGGAACATGCTGTTCATATGCTTCACCTCCTTTGTATTGAAATTAGAGAGGTCGAGCGAAGAGAGTTCTAGACAGTCCTCAAACATGCTTGACATATTCGTCACCTTCTCTGTATTGAACTTAGAGAGATCGAGCGAAGAGAGTTTTTGACAACCATAGAACATACCTCTCATATCCGTCACCTTCTCTGTATTGAACTTAGAGAGATCGAGCGAAGAGAGTTTTTGACAGTCCGCAAACATATCTGACATATCCATCACATTCGCTGTATTCAAATATTCAAGGCCTGAAATTGTTTCCAATGTACTGGAGCCAGAAAAGAATTGTTCCAACGATGTAGGTGCGTATGTTTTGAAACTCTTATCGAAAATGATATTCTTGATATTTGTAGTTCCTTTACATAACAGATTGCAGATATTTTTCACCCTCGGTTTGTCATTCACTATAACTAAACGGCTTAAATCAATACTTTCTAAATTATCAGAAGTGATTTTTTTGAAAGTCAATGTAGTGTTCGTAGCATCCAACTCTGCTACATAATCAGAAATAGTGGTTGCCGTGTTCAGATCGTATATGAATGCGCGGTCAGCACCTTTATTACCTTCATCACCAGGGAATGTATTGTATGATAATGTCAAAGTATATTCACCCTTGTTTAAAATGCTTTTATACACTTTTTGCTCTGTTCCATTAATATCATCAAGCGGTTTTCCATTTAAAGTAATAATGACATAGTTAGGATCCTTTGCCGAAATTAGATATTTAAATGAAAATAATATAGGCTTTTCTACATTGAATTTGACTTCAATTTCAGAATTACTGTCATCCACCCCATAATTACTTGACATCAGTCCTGTGTTTCCTTCTGTAAAATAGGAAGAGACATTAGACATTCCATCTGCTTTCAAGTCCAACATCTGCCATGGATAATCACCATTGTCAGTAATGGTAACATTGGTTATACCATCCAAATTGAACAAAGCATAGCGAAAATCCTTATAGTGACAGACAGTACAATTGCCTTCACTGTCGAATGTATGGCCTTCTGCTGGAATCACGAGGATGGCAGCATCCGTAATCTCTTTAGTTGTGGCTTCATCGCTGAAGAGTTTGTTGCATACACTGCACTGCCAGTATTCCATGTTACCAGCCTCTGTACATGTAGCAGCTTTCTGTGCATGATGAGTGAGTGTATGTGGTTTAAGTTCATCATCCTTATATACCTTCACAATAGAATTGCAGAGAGAGCATTTGTGTGTGGTATAGCCATGCTCTGTGCAAGTAGGCTCAACGGTATTGATTACTTCACCAAGGGCATCCGAGTTATCGGCATTCTTGTGCGAACAGGTATTGAGTTTGAGTTCAAACTCGCCTACCTGCAATGTGCCTCCACTATGAATAGCAGTGATTTCCCATTTAAAATATTTATAAGAGGTAGAACCTTCGCAGGGGAAGTCGTACGAAGTATAGTTCTTATCCTGGAGCACCTCGTCATTGTTTACCTCATCGATAAGCGTCCAAGCGCCATTTTCGCCTTCATTGTTGCCATAGAGCTTCCATGACTTCGGATTGCGACCAGTTTCGCTTTCATTGTCATTACACGTTGTGATGGTATAACCCACAGGCACTCCTGCCTTGCTGGCTTCGAAGATGACATAGGCATTACTGTAAAATTTTCCACACCACTTAGAGAAATTGCCGATTTCCTTTTTGCCATCAAAGAGATTAGCGTATGTCTCACCTTTGTACCCCACAGGGTTACCCTCTAAGGCTGTAAACGTTACGGTATTGTCGGGATCTGTCTGCGCCACCATGCTGGTAGGCGCAAACAGCAACATGAGTAACATCAACCATAGCGTAGAGAGCCTGTGGCTCTTGGCAGCAAGAGTTGAGTAAAGGTCTGTTAGGTAAGACCGTTGTTTAGAAATCGTAGATTTATTCATACTCAAATATTTATTATTTATTGGTAAATCAGAAGTTAAGTATGTGTTCATATTTATCTTCATATATGAGCGGCAATCAGTAGGAGGGTATGGCATCCCTGCCATACCCACTCTGCCATGATTGTACAGCCAATTTAGTGGGTATGGCAAGGATGCCATACCCTCCTACTATATGTAAAGATTATTCTGAACTGTTACTTGTAGGAGTTAAAGAAGTTAGAGAAGTTCTTGCTATGCAAGCGGCAGAGCCGAGCGAAAGCCATATGCTTTTACTGCTAAATAGCCAACAAACAGACTTTTGTCTATTAATTCTTTGAAACTGCGCACATATCGCTGCAAATTTACAAATAATAATGATGTCTGCCCAATTTTAGGCAGACGCAAAATGACGCAAAAACGTAAAAAAGAGACGCAAAAGACGCAAAATTAAATGAAAATACCCCATGACATGAATGCCATGAGGTATTTTGTTGAATATCCATTCAATGCTTTAGACTGTTGATGGGAACTATGTATATACATCTTCTTTTAGCAGCTCCTTTTACGACATGAGAATTTTCTTTTAAGGAGAATCCGTACCTTGGTAATCTCTTTTGAACATTTGGAATTTTGAAAAAAACTATTTTGAAACAACAATCCATTGCCCATTTTTATCACTTCCGCTACGCGTAATGTAGCCTTCCTTTCTTAACGAAGTAAGTTCTCTTTTTAACGTTGCAAGCGAAATACCCAGTTTGTTTGCCAAATCTTCTCTTATTATAGATGGATTTTGCTTCATGATAGACAGTATAGTTTGCTGCCGTTCATTTACAGGCTCATTTACAGGCTCATTTACAGGCTCATTTATTGGCTCGTTTTGAATATGCAGAGTCAATTTTACTTGCATAAGTTCAGGCTGTTCCAATAACTCTGGCTTTATCCAATGCTTTTCATTCCAAGCGTTTAGAATGAGTGGAAAGCCAGAACCAAGGTTCTCTCCATAACCTATCATGCGGAACATATTTTGCATACGTTGGTTTCTTGCCTTTGATTCTCCACCATGATAAATCTGTTCTATTGGTAGTTTCAATAGACCTGGGTTTGTAAGAACTATCCTATCATCATATTTTTCAATTCTAAGAAGACCGTTTATCATGAAGTCTGCGTGGATAATCATATTTGTCACAGCTTCACGTACAGCTTTGTGTTGTAGGGAGTCATCTTTGCGAACAACGCCTTCCATTTTGAAAGGGCGTGGCAAGTCACTTGTCAATTTTGGTAATACCATTCTTATAAAATTGAAAAGGTTGTTTTCCCAAGTGCCATCATAAGTCAGCCGGTCACTATATCGTTGGTCGCCTATTAAATGCGACTTGTCAATATAGTCCATTCGCAAATTGTCGAATCGCTCGCGCACTGGTAGCCCCTTGCCAAACATTAGCAATCCTGCCATTGTCAAGCCATCTGTTCCTTCCTTTCGATTTATAGCATATCCTCCAAGTTGTTTCAAAAACTCCTTGTGGTCAAGTTCATTCCATATATGATCTGGGTTGTCAGTCTTGAACATGATACGATAACGTTCCAAGGTAGGAATATCGATATCATCCATCGTGTAATACTCCAAAATCAGTCTGTCGTTGCCTGCCTCATTGGCATCACGAAGCATCATCTTCAATTCTTGTTCAGTGCAATGATAGTCGCCTTCATGGTTGCGCTTGAAGGTTCCTCTTGACAGATTGTTATTGATATATACAGGGCGGATTGTATAATCTGCACGAGGAACATTGATGGCAATGATTTCTTTACCATCAAAATCTATTGTCTGTATATCGTCATCATGCAAAAGATTTACATTCACTTTCTCTTTGCTGTTGACAATATTCCACAAGTCCTTGCGAATTTTGTCGGCATCTTCAACATCTACTATCTCAAATCGCTTGGCCTTGTCATGCTCATCCATGTGCTCAACCACACCCAATAGAATGGTACCACCATAAGTGTTGGCAAAAGCGGAATAGGTGTCCCAAAGAGAAGTTGGTACACCTTTCGTTGCTTTCTTGCATTCGAGCGTTACACGTTCACCGTCTAATAGAAGTTGATGTATGTTTATTTCTTTGGTCATATGTTTAATAGTTTAGATGCACAAAAGTTGCGACTTCCTGTTAGAATAACCCATAGCTATTTTGTATTTTTTATATGCTTGCAAAGATAAACTATTATTTTGAAAGTGCGAAGAAAACAAGAAAAATGATTCATGTTGAATTAAATGAAAATACCCCATGACATGAGTGCCATGAGGTATTGTTTGGTAGTGCATAATAAATTATTCTTTTAAGCATTTAAAATCTCCGTTCCGTGACGTGGAATGTACATTCTGTGACACGGAACGGCCATTCGGTGACACGGAACGTACATTCCACGTCACGGAACGGAGATTTATATTATTTTATTTTAGTTTTGCAAGCGAAAGTAGTTAAGAAGTTAAGGTGTACTTAACTCCTTTAACTACAGAATTCTCTGAACTTGCGAAAGTTCGGTGAGTGCTTTATTTATGTTTTATTCGCGTTGATAAATCTTCAGTCCAAACTCTGGTGCAAACGCATATATTCTCTCCATTATCTCTGCCAGGTTATGCTCGTACGTCTTCCATTCCTTGTTCTTAAGGAAGAAGTACACCTCAATAGGCAGACCAGTGTTGGTGGGTTGCAACTGGCGTACCATAAATGTAAGGTCGGTATTCACCTCCTTATTGTTGGATATCCACCATTCGATGTAATTGCGGAAGAGTGTAAGATTGACAACGTTGCTGTGCATATCAGCCTTGTTTATCAGTTTGCGTTCAACAAGGCGTTGCTTAAGATTGTCGTCGGCAATGCCGATAGAGTGGAAGTCGATGTATATCATACGTGTCACTCGGCGTCCGCCGCTTTGCTGCATACCTTGCCAGTTCTGGAACGAGTCTTCTATAAGCTTTTGCGGAGGCAGCGTAACAATAGTGTTGTCGAAGTTGCGCACCTTGACAGTAGACAGCGTTATGTCCTCAACCACACCGTTGGCTCCTAACTTATCCACCGTAATCCAGTCGCCCTTGCTCACCATATTGTTGCTTGTAAGACGTATTCCGGCAACCAATCCAGTTATAGAGTCCTTGAACACCAACATCAGTACAGCCGATGTGGCACCCAATCCGGCAAGAAGCGTCAGCGGACTGCGGTTTATAACTATAGCTACAATAACAATTACGCCAAGGAACAGAACCACAATCTTAAGCACGCCACAGAATGAGTGGAAGTATTGTTGTGCTGCCGTGCGATGATCCTTTTCGGAGTCGAAGAGCTTGAATGATCCTATAAAGGTAATGGCAAGTCGCATTACAGTAATTGTTATATATATTGCCGTGGCCTTGGATGCAAGTGTCTGTATTACGGGATTGGCGATGAATAGAGGCGGCAACATCTGCCATACAACAATGGCTGGCACAACATGGCAAGCCGAGTGTAGCACCTGAGGATTGAGCAGATAGTCGTCCCATATCATATCTGTATGTTTGGTGATGCGCACCAATAATGGTGTCACCACCTTGATGCACAGCATATATACCAGCCAAGCCACCAATGCAGTTACGGCACACAGCGCAAACATTGTGACAAACGACAGCCAACCACCCGACAAGGTGGTATAAGCCAACAACTCTTCAATGTACTTAGTAATTTGGTCCATAATCTTAAGGGTTTAATCAAACATGGTGGTTGCCCACGATTGGTCTATGGTTGGCACAACACGGTGCACACTCTATCTTGGAAGGCTCTGCCATTAGCACGATGCATCACACCTTGGTTTATTATAGCAAAAGCCAGTCGGTGTCCGTTGGCGGCAGTACAATATCCAGCCAGCGACGATATACCGGTAAGTGTGCCCGTCTTGGCATACACGTTGCCTTTGGTAAAGGTGCCATGCTGACGCGAGCGCAATGTTCCGTCTTCGCCAGCTATAGGCAAGGCAGGGTGTAGGTGCAGATAGATGTTGTTGTTCTGGAATGCGTATCTAAGGAAGCGCACCTCCAGTTCGGCCGATAAATAATTGTATAGCGACAGTCCCGAACCATCGGCTATGCTGTATCGCTTAGGGTCAAGACCAACTTTACGTATAAGTCGGTCGATTACAGCAGCCGAGTTCTTGGCAGTAGAAGGCTGATGTCCGGCAGCAGCGCCAAGTTGGTAAAACATCGATTCGGCATACAGATTGTCGCTTTCCTTAAGCATCTTCATCAGAATTTGGTCGATAGAGTGGAATCGGCTGGTTATGCAATAGGCGTCTTCAGGACGTCGTGCCTCGCCTATAATGCCTTCTACAACAATGCCGGCTTTTTGTAGTTCGTGTACAAATCGCTCGGCAAATACATTCCTTCTACTGATAAGCAGCGGCGAGAGTATTGGGTTGTCGTCGTCCCAACACCATCCGTTTCCAAGAGTGTCGGCATCCTTCATAGTCTTGTCGGCGTATATATTGCCACGTATAGTGTCAACTCCCATCTTGCGTATGCCCTCTACAAAGGCGCGCATATCGTCTATGTTGAATCGTGGATCAAATCCTCCAACGCAATATACATTGCCATTAAGCGTGTTGTTGGCCACCTCTCCCTTATAGCATAGTTCGGTTTTGAAGCGGTAGCTGCCTCCCAACTTGTCGATGGCAGTAATGGCTGTAATAACCTTCATTGTTGAGGCCGGTCGAAGCAACTGGCGTTCGCCATGTGCATAGATTGTAGAGTCGGCATCGAGGTCGTACACCATAATGCCCACTTGAGATGTATTGAACATCTCATGATTGAGCAAGTGGTCGAGATGTTTGCGCACAGTCTGGTCCCAAGGCAATGCCTGTCTTGCCACCTCAAATGTATCTACGCCAAGCGAGTCGATGGTGTCTATGCCTTGTTCATCGTCATATTCGGTAACGTCTTGAGCATTTGCCATAGCCAACGACATCAGCAATGCGACAAGCGTATATATATATCGTGAATAAAAAAGTTTCATTTGTTTTATTGTTTCTGTGGGCTCTTCAACTATTCTTTATCGTGAAACAGCCAATGTTCTATCAGGCTTTTTCAATTGTGGAGTCGCTTTGTTGCAATCGGCGTTTCAGTTCCTTAACAAATCCTTCGCTATCGGCAGGTTGCACCGATGTAAAGTGTCCCGCACCATATTCTATTACAATATGACTCGCCACAAATAGTAGTCCGCGTACGGGTCGCACAGCCACGATATCCTCAATGTTTACAACGATAGGCTTGGCTATTCGTCCACGCGATATAACGAGTTTGTTGTCTGAAGTCATAATGTATTCGGTATGCACCGTGCGGTCTACGGCAGCAGCTCCAATAACCAAGAGCACCATACCTAAAAGAGGCGTTATGCCCGTGCGGTTAAGAAACAGCATCAAGGCACATGCCGCAAGCAGCACCACCGCGGCAATAGCCTGTATGGATATCTTATGTTGAAAAGTGCGGTTCATTATATAGATGCGATGTTGTTGGGATAAAATGTTTTGTTGTTAGTCTGCATTCTGCGCCAAAGCCAACCAAAGGCGGTCGTCGGGTACAGGTGCTTCAACAGCTATTGTTTCCTTGGATACGGGATGTACAAACTCCACTCGGCGCGACATAAGCGATATGCTACCGTCGGGATTGCTTCGAGGCGAACCATATTTCAGGTCGCCCTTTATAGGACAGCCCATGTGTGCAAGCTGACATCGAATTTGGTGATGGCGTCCAGTCATAAGCCGTACCTCAAGCAACATATAGTTGTCAGACATGCTGCGTACCTTATAGCTCAACACAGCTTTCTTGGCACCTGGCACCTCGCGGTTGTGTGCATAGCTTTTGTTTTGTCGCTCGTTGCGTGTAAGCCAGTCGGTAAGTGTGGCCTCTGGTGCAATGTCGTTCTTCTTGACAATAGCCCAGTAGGTTTTGTGCACGTCGCCCGTACGGAACATCTCGTTGAGACGAGATAAGGCCTTGGATGTCTTGGCAAACACAACCAATCCGCTAACCGGTCGGTCCAATCTGTGTACCACTCCGAGGAACACATTGCCCGGCTTATTATACTTCTCCTTGATGTATTGCTTAACGATGTCGGAGAGCGGAGTGTCGCCAGTCTTGTCGCCCTGTACTATCTCGCCGCTCTGTTTGTTGACGATGATAATGTGGTTGTCTTCGTAGACTACGTTCATAAGAGTTAGGGTATGAAATTAAGTAGGAGGATATGGCTCGCCATACCCTCCTACCTTCTTTATTTTGAAACTTATTGTTAATTACATGTTCATGCCGCCATCGATCTGGATAACCTGACCGCTAACATAGCTTGACATATCCGAAGCGAGGAATGCGCAAACATTAGCGATGTCCTCAGGCTTACCGCCACGACGGAGAGGAATCTTCTTCATCCAATCCTTGCGGATATCCTCAGAGAGCTGTGCTGTCATGGCAGTCTCGATAAAGCCAGGAGCAACAGCGTTGGCACGTACACCCTTAGGACCGAGCTCCTGGGCAATAGACTTGGCGAGGGCAATCATACCAGCCTTAGAAGCAGCATAGTTGCACTGGCCAGCGTTGCCGTGAACACCTACTACAGAAGCCATGTTGATGATAGAACCATTGCGCTGACGAAGCATGATAGGAGAGCAAGCGTGGATAAAGTTGAATGCCGATTTAAGGTTTACGTTAAGTACAGCATCCCACTGAGCTTCCGACATGCGGAGCATCAGACCGTCCTTTGTGATACCAGCGTTATTTACGAGAATGTCTACAGAGCCAAAGTCAGCATGTATCTGCTTAACAGTCTTCTCAGTCTCTTCAAAGTCGGCAGCATTGCCGGCATATGCGCGGCAGGTAACGCCGAGAGCCTCGATTTCCTTACGTGTAGCCTCAAGTCCGGCAGCCATGTCGTCGTTAAGCACGAGGTCGGTGAATGCGATGTTTGCGCCTTCTTGGGCGAATTTCATAGCGACAGCTTTTCCGATGCCGCGGGCTGCACCAGTGATGATGGCAGTCTTACCTGTTAATAATCCCATTTTCTTTTAATTATTAATTGTAGTTTATTAATTAATTATTAATTCTTTTTCCTAATGCACCGTATACCACTTTAGCAACAAGCGGCTTCGACGCTTCTTCGGTCATCCCGTGTCCGATACGTCCGTATATGAATGGCACCTCAAGACCTTTGATACAATAGTGTGTTATGTCGGCCACAAGGTCAACGTTGTCGATATCGAACTCTCCGTCAAGTTTGCCCTCGCTATATACTTTGCGGAACAATTCAATTTCGTCCTCGTCAAACTTCTTGCGCACCTTTTCCACCATCCATATATTACGAAAGAACTCGGCACGAAGATTTCCGTTGCGCACCACAGTTTCGCGTATCATGCTTAGGTGGGTGTATATAAGCTCGATAATCTTGTCTTGTGGGCGCATCTTCATAGCAGCCACCTCGTCGAGTTTATCTGAAAGTCGTTCCAATTCAGCCTCGATAACAGCCGAGTACACGTCTTCCTTTCGGTTGAAATATGTATACAGCGTGCGGCGTCCTTTTCCTGATGCCACAGCTATGTCGTTCATAGTGGTGTTGGCTATGCCGTTTTTGGCGAACAGTTGCCTTGCCACATCAACGAGTTTTTGCCGAGTCTTGGATATTGACATAACAATTACCTACCTTCCTTTTTGTTCTTTATACCTTATTATATATGTGCCTACTAAATTATATATGTGCCTACTAATAGTGTTGCACATCATTCTATCTGTGTGCAAAATTACAGCAATAATTCGATACGGGCAAATTATTTGAGAGGAAATTACGAGCAAAGTAGGTGAAGTATCGAATAATATAGGTGTAATTTTACTCTATTTGATGCTCCTTTGTAACATATCGCTGCCAATAAGCAATGAGCAGAGTGGTTAGAGGAAGTGCTATAATCAGTCCGATGAAGCCTAACAGCGCACCCCAAACCGATAATGACAGCAGCAGTATAGCAGGGTTCAGACCCATAGCCTTGCCCATTATCTTAGGTGTTACAATCATATCGGTTATAATCTGAACAACAATGAACAGACCGACTGCAAGTCCAAACACCATCCAGAAATTCTGTCCTGTGTCGGCAGCCTTTAGCATTGCCAGGAAGGCAGTTGGGATGATGGCGAATGTGTGCAGATATGGCACGAGGTCCATTACGCCAATAAGTATGCCCAAGCCAATGGCCATGGGGAAGTCCATTATGCTGAAGCCTATGCAGAACATTATGCCCATACACAGCGCTACAAGACTCTGTCCACGTATATAGTTGTTAAGCTCGCGTTCTACATCGCCTGCAAGCGCGTGCCAGAAAGGTCGGTTCTTCTTGGGGAATATCTTAATCCAGTTGGTTGTAAGAAATTCGTAGTCGAGCAGAATGAAGAACATATATAATAAGGTGATACACGAGGCCGTGATACTCATCACCACGGTGGCGGTTTGGCTTATAAATGCAAACACCTTAGGCATGGTGTTCCTAAGAGTCTCCTTAAAGTCGCTACTCTTGAAGAACTGTTCTATATCTGTTTGGTTTCGCTCAAGCCATTGCTTTACAAGAGTAGTAAGGTCGTTGGTGTGTGTAGTTTGGTGTAGCCAATGCATAAGATAGCCGTACAGCTTCTGAAACTGGTCTATCATAGGAGGAATTATGAAGTAAATCATAAGTCCGATGACGCTCAGTACAATCAGCATAGCAATGATTATGGCAAGAGCCCTAACCTTCACCTTCATCCTGTATTGGATAAACTTTACCATAGGGTATAGCAAGTAGGCAAAGAGCCATGCAATGAAAAATGGCAGCAACACACTGCTAAGATAGTTTGTAATGTAGAGCACTGCCAGTACAAGCGAGCCAGAGCCGACCCACCTTACAAGTTTGTCGAATGTTATCTTTTGTTCTGCCATATTGTTGATTTTTTGTTGTGTAAATTGTATGCCCTTTTCACTCTTCACTCTTCACTCTTCACTCTTCACTTTTCACTTTTCACTCTTCGTTCTTCACTCTTCACTCTTCACTCTTCGTTCTTCACTCTATTATAGCATTCCCTGCACAACGGCTCATATTCGGTTTGTTCTCCAATGAGTACCTGATTGTCGTTGTGTACAAGACGGTGGCTAAGATAGGCAAGTGCACCACACTTTACGCATATAGCATGAACCTTTGTCACCTCATCAGCTATAGCACATAGCGAAGGAATAGGCCCAAATGGAGTGCCTTTGAAGTCCATGTCCAGACCAGCAATGATAACACGCACGCCATTATTGGCAAGAGTGTTGCAGATATCCACAAGCTCCATATCAAAGAACTGAGCCTCGTCGATGCCCACAACTTCTATATCGAATGCTCCATTGTCGTTGCGGCTCAAACTTGTCAGTATCTCGGCAGCCTTTGCTATCGGTGTCGACGGAATGGCATTGCGGTCGTGGCTCACTACATTCTTCTCAGAATAGCGCTTGTCTATCTGTGGCTTGAATATAACAACTCTCTGGCGCGCAAAGTTTGCACGCTTCATACGGCGTATCAATTCCTCGGTCTTGCCAGAGAACATCGATCCGCATATCACTTCTATTCTACCTTGGCGATGCTGTTCGCCCACTAAATTTACTGTCATGATAGGTGCAAAATTACAAAGACGTTTTAAAAATTGCAAAGAAACAGTCTGTTTTTTTGTTGTTCTTGATTAATATAGCTATATTTGTCGCCTAATATGGGTATATTGTACATTGTGCCCACTCCGGTGGGAAATATGGAGGACATGACAATGCGTGCCATCCGTATATTGAAAGAAGCCGACCTGGTGCTTGCAGAAGATACACGCACATCAGGCATATTGCTACAGCACTTCGGCATAAAGAACCGTCTTGCATCGCATCACAAGTTTAATGAGCACGGCACAAGTGCCTCTATTGTGGAGCGTCTTAAGGCGGGAGAAACCATTGCGCTTATAAGTGATGCAGGCACTCCAGGTATTAGCGACCCTGGATTCTTTCTATCTCGTGAGGCTGCTAAGGCAGGAATAACCGTGCAATGCTTGCCGGGAGCAACAGCTTTTGTTCCAGCTATAGTATCGTCGGGATTGCCTTGCGACCGTTTCTGCTTTGAGGGTTTTCTGCCACAGAAGAAGGGACGTCAGACTTTGCTTGATGCTTTGCGCATGGAGACTCGCACTATGATATTCTATGAGTCACCATATCGATTGGTAAAGACATTAGAGCAGTTTGCCTCTGTCTTTGGCGAAGATCGCCAAGCCAGCGTATGTCGCGAGATATCCAAAATACATGAGGAGAGTGTGCGAGGCTCTCTTAAAGAAATAATCAATCACTTTCAATCTACCGAACCACGTGGCGAGATAGTGATAGTGGTAGCAGGATGCGGCGAGGGCGAGATGTCGGCTCTTAAGGCATTGAAGGCGCAAGCCAAGGAAAAGAAACCCAAACTGAGCAATAAGGAACGCTATGCTATGCGCGAGGCGGCACCCGAAGAGTTCAAAAAGAAGAAGTTTAGGGATTCGGCAGTGAATGAAGAGTAGATGTTTGCAACCAAATTGTGACCATATACAATAGTAATAACTAATAAAAATCAGACAAATATGAAAAACGTTTCTTTTTTACTATTTGCATTGGCTTTAGCAGTGTTCGCTTCGTGCGGAGGTAACCAAAAGAAGCCACAGACTGAGAACTTCGAGCAAAACGACTCATTACAGAAGATTATCTCGCAGAAGGACAACGAAATCAATGACATGATGGAGACGTTCAACCAGATACAAGAGGGTTTGCGCGAGATTAACGAGGCTGAGAATAGAGTGAACATTGTAAAGGATGGCGAAGGTGCCAACAAGCGCCGCCAGATTGTAGAGAACATCCAGTTCATTCAGAGTACAATGAAGCAGAACCGCGCTCTTATAGAGAAGTTGCGTCAGCAGATGCGCGAGTCGAGTGTTAAGGGCGATCAGTTGCGCAAAAGTATAGAAGACCTTGTTAAGCAGCTTGACAGTAAGGATCAGGAATTGCGCCAACTACGTGCCGAGCTTGATGCTAAGGATATCCATATTGCCGAACTCGACAAGACAGTAAATTCGCTTAACGACAATGTGTCTTCATTGCAGACAGAATCGTCAAAGAAGACAGAGACCATTAATGCTCAAGACAAGCAGCTCAATACCGCATGGTATGTGTTTGGTACAAAGAAGGAACTTAAGAACCAGCACATTATAGACGGTTCGCATGTTCTGGAGTCGAACTTCAACAAGAACTACTTCACCAAGATAGACATCCGTATAGAGAAGGAGGTAAAGCTCTATTCTAAGTCGGCTAAGATATTGACCATGCATCCGTCAAGCTCGTACACATTGCAGCGTGACGCCAACAAGATGTATGTGCTTCGCATCAACAACCCGCAGTTGTTCTGGTCTACAAGCAAGTATCTTGTTATTCAGGTTAAGTAAAATAGTTATATATAAGCGTTAGCTTTAATGAGCTAACATTAAGGCGGTATGGCTACAAGCCATACCGCCTATATTGTATTCGGTAAAAGGTAGAATATACGTTAGGCTTAATTGTATTTTTTACTTAACAGCCTCTACAGTATATCCCTTGTTCTGCAACAGTTTCAATACACCTTTATCACCCGGCAGATGACCAGCGCCAACAACAAACAATGTTGGAGCTGTCTTCATAATGGCAGGCATGCGACTTGCCCAATCAACATTGCGGTTGTCTATTAGCTTAGCTATCTCGTCAGGTGTGGCATCACATGTAGTGTTAAACTTCTCGTTCATTACATCAAACAATCCTTTTAGATCTTGTGCATAATAAGCCTTAGCCATACGCTCGGTAAGCTGTGCATAATAGTCAAGATTGTTAAGGAAGCAGTCGAGTTGCTCAATCTGTCGCTTAAGAGGTGTGCCGTAAAGAAGGTTGGCTTGGAACGAAAGAGTCTCAAGTCCATCTACTTTCTCATTGTTTTGTTTTGCTTGCTTCTGGAAGTACTGGTCGATAAGGTTGGTAGGATCAAACTCGCCCATATGTGCCTTCATATACTGCAACACTTGCAACTGAGTAAGCAGAGTGGCAGGTGACAATTGTCCCATCTGCTGAGCCACCATAGGATTGCTTAGTCCAACACCCATAAAGTCAACCAATACAGCATCAAGCTTCTTATACTGATCGGCTGTGAGTACAGTCTTTAATGTCTTGCCCTCAGGCAGGAGCATATGTTTTTGCATCACCTGCATACTGTCAGGATTAAGCATAAAATCAAAATTCAACTCACCATAAACCTGGTCGGTAGAGTCGAGAGCCTGACGTACGCCATTAATCCCTTCGGCAAATGGAGAGTTGGCAAGATGGAAAGTACCGAACACATAAGAGGGCTTCTTAAGGTTGGCACCCGATACACGATAAAGCAACTGTGCATTGGCGCAAACACCAGAAGCCAACGCAAATAAGAGTGAAATTAAGATTTTCTTCATATTATTTATTGTTAAATGACCGTCAAAGTTTTGTACTAAGAATGTTTTTACGTATTTTTGCAAATGCGTCACACATATTATAATATTATGACGCAATATCTAAATAAATAACTACATTAAATCTGATTTATTTTAAAAACAAGCTATAAAATGAACAATCTCAACCAAATTATCAGCCATTTCAACATTAAAGGCACCGTTTCTGAAGTTAAGCCGTTGGGCAATGGGCTCATTAACGACACTTACAAAGTGAACACCGTTGAGCCAGATGCACCCGATTATGTTTTGCAGCGCATCAACGACTCTATATTTACTGATGTAGACCTCTTGCAGCATAATATCTATGAGGTAACTACACACATCCGCGAACAGCTTGAGAAGGAAGGAGCCGACGACATCGACCGTCGTGTATTGACTTTTGTAAAGGCCGACAACGACAAAACATATATTAAGACCGAGGACGGCACGTTCTGGCGTATGTCTATCTTTATTCCTGATGCCATCACTGTAGAGACAGTTAACCCAGAGTATTCATATCATGCAGGTAAGGCATTTGGTAAGTTTGAGGCTCAGGTTGCAGATATTACCGACCGTCTTGGCGAGACAATACCTAACTTCCATAATATGGAGTTGCGTCGCGACCAATTGCGTCAGGCAGTAAAGGAAGACCGTGCCGGACGTGTAGCTGGTGTTAAAGACTTTATTGATGAACTTGAGAAGTATAGCGAGGAGATGTGCCTTGGCGAGCGTCTTTTCCGTGAAGGCAAACTTAAGAAGCATGTTTGCCATTGCGATACAAAGGTGAATAACATGATGTTTGATAAGGAAGGCCGTGTGCTCTGTGTTATCGACCTCGATACTGTTATGCCATCGCTCTTTGTTAGCGATTATGGCGACTTCTTGCGCACTGGTGCCAATACTATTGCCGAGGATTCGCCTGAGTTTGACAAGATAGACTTTCGTATGGATATCTTCGAAGCTTTCACACGTGGATACATTGAGTCGGCTTCATCATTCCTTACACCTCTCGAGATTTCGCTTCTTCCTTACGCTGCTGAATTGTTCCCATATATGCAGGCAGTACGATTCCTTTGGGACTATCTCAATGGCGACCACTATTGGAAGTGCAAGTATCCTGAGCACAACCTCGTACGTGCCAAGAACCAGTGGCATCTCTTCCTCAAGGCTAAGGAGCACGAGGCTGAGATGAAGAAATTTATCGAAGGACTGAATGTATAATATACCTATTATATATTAATGTAATACGATAAACAAATTAACGGTCATTACACAAGCTATTAATTCTCGTGTAATGACCGTTATTTTTTTTTCGAGTAATGACCATTAATTGTTACTTGTCTTATACCTCTTTTCTAATAAATTACTGCTATATAAACAACTTTTTTCTTGGGTTTTGTTTGCAAAAATACAACTTTTTGCCAATAAAATCAATAGATATTTGCAACTTTTTGCCAATAAAATCAATAGATATTTGCAACTTTTTGCCAATAAATATTATTAATAAACAAATAAACGGTCATTACACAAGCTATTAATTCTCGTGTAATGACCGTTTATTTATGCTGATACTCCAGCTTATTTCAGCTTGTATACCTTAGTCTGACCAGCGTATATGCCTGTGCCTGTAAAGTCGCACATCTGCTTAACAGCCTTTTTAAGGCTACCCTTAAGCTTAATCTCCACGTTTATAGGTTCCTGCTTCTGTGCCGGATCGGCCACATGCAGCGTTACGTTGCCATTGTTGTGGCGACGCACCATAACAATACAAGGCTTGTCGACAGTAAGTGTAATGTTGCGTGCATTGAGAGTAGTAGGCTTGTGGAATACAGCCTGCCATATGCCGAGATCAGTCTGCTCAACCGCCTGAATGTCGGTAGTGTTGCTTAGAATATTGACATGCTGTTTCTTGCAGTAGGCATCAAGCGACTTTGCATCGCCAGCCTCAGGCACTACGATGTAGGCATATGAGGCATCTGTAGGCTTAATGCCGTGGTCAAGAGAAAGAGCTAAAACCTGATAAGTTTCCTCACGGTTAGGCATACTGCGATTAATATCCTTCCAGTTGCCTTTTTGTGTATCGAAGTCGAGCATTACATTGCCACCATTAGGAAATACATAACCAGTGCCGTCGTGGCTAACCCAGTTGATGTTAGAAGCCTTGATGTGGTCGCCATCTTTAGCTGTTACCACCTTATTGCCCTCAGCATAAAGCACGGCGTCGGTCTTTTGTGCAAGACGCTGGTTTAGTGTAGTAAGTACCGTGTTGTCGTTAGTCGATGTAATGCCAGATCCAAGACACACAATCTCGTTGTCGAAGAAGAACCATGCCTTCTTTGCTTTTGTATTAATGCCAGCCCAAGTATCATCGTAGGCGTAAGCTGTAGCACCGTAGATAGAATCGGTAACACCACCTGCAAACTGTGATGTTCCCTCCTGTTGCCAATCGTGTTGTGCAAGTGGCACTTCAGACATTTGTGGTGCTGTGGTACCAGGTATACGTGTCCAATTCCATGCAGGGAATATATTGAAGTATTCGTCTCCATTCTTCACCAAAGCGTTGCAGCCGTCTGACACAAAGTAGGTCTTAAGGTTCTCCTTATTGCCATACTCAAGACGAGAAGTGCGGTTGGACACCATTCGCACATCAAAAGTGTATCCCTTGCGCACATGCATTGTATAGTCGGCGCGGAAGTAATGGTTGTGCGTAGGTTTTACTGCATACGACGCAGGTTGCTTACCTGTAAGACGCTCTACAATCTGCTTAAACTCATCGGCATGCGTAGGGTCGAGCTTTATCATTCGGCGTGCAAATAGTGCCTTGCTACTTTTATTTAGTATGTTAACGCGGCTCATACTGCGGCCCATAACATCATACAGCATATACTTGCCACGTATCGAGGGGTAATAAGTTTCGCGCATAAAGTGGCTCAATAGCTGCACCTTGTCGTTGTCCAAAGCATATCGAGTGCCAATAGCGTACATAGCCACCTGGGTTACACCCTTTAATATCTCGTCGCCATATCCGCCAATGTATAGCTGTGTGCCATGTTGAAAGTAAGAGCCATCGTGCTGAAAACCCTCTTTTGTGGTATAGCGTATGGGGTCGAATACCAATTGCATAGCCTTCTGCATATCTTTCTCGTTGCGCTCAAGGCACGAACGGTAAATCCAGTGAAGGCATATATCTGTGCGGTTGGCACCAGTCCATTTTGCTGGATCACCTCCATCTGTAAGCATACGCTTAAGTATGGCAGCTTCAAGTTCTTGAGGTACTTGCTTTTTTCCAGCGCGCATCTGTATTAGAATAATGCCAAGAGCCTGAGGCTCGGCTATTTGGTTGAACCACCAGTTCTTACAGTTAGGGTTGGTGTCCTGCCAAAATTGCAGCGCTTTGATGATGTTATCGGCAAGCTCCTCATCTTCATAGTGCTTGTTCTTTTCGTTTACATATGCTGCAGCCCAATCTTCAAGTCGTTCAAGATGCTTTTGTGGTGGCCAGTTGGTTATGTCGTTACGCGAGTAGTCGATATCGCTAAACGAACCCTTCTCGGCATCATACAGTTTAAGCCACTTCTCCACATTAGGGTTGCGGCGTGAGTCTTTGCGTATACGTTTCATAAAGGTGTCGAAGTCGTCGGCAGCCGATATTTGTAGGCAACATACAAGTGCAAACATCAGCGTCAATATATGACGCATTGTAAATTTAATGGTTTTTGTCATAGTAGAATGTTTTGTTTTAGTCTTAAGTATTCTATTTGTTTTTTTCAGTTTCATCAGTATCGTTTGCCGTGTCTTGGGTTGTTGTGGTAGGCATCTTATGCGAGTTGCGCTCAACGAAACGCTGCAACTGGTATATCTTTATAGCATTGAGCATTTCTACGACTCCATACACAATCATGGTCCAGCCTATTACAAACAGCGGTGCCGAGGCAATGCTTGTAGGCGATATTATGGCAATAAGACCCACCAAAAGCGTAAGGGCGGGCATTACCCAAAAGTATAAGCCTATGTGAGCAATGCGTGATGCTGCTATGAGATTAACAAACTGGCTCACCGCTCCTAATATAAGGATAGCGGCAAGCAGATACATAAGGTAGCTCACAAAAGCCATGGGCATAATAGTAAGTATAATGCCAAGTATAAGGCTACCTAATCCTACGATGGGGAATACCGGACGTGTGACCGTAAGCTTGCGGCCGTCAGCATCGTATACCTCAATGTCCGACTTCTTGCCGCGTGCTACAAAGTATGTGGCACACGAGAATACTCCCGACACGAAGAACAATACGCCAATGGCTATTGTAATCCACTCTACTGTCTGCTCGCGATATTTAACGAGCAACGCTCCGACTGCTATAGCGCACAGTGCTCGGAGCAAAGAACTTGATAAGGTTTTCATAATACCAACAAATATATACATTATTATTTATATGAACAACAAAGGTTGCGTTTTTTTTGACTTATTGACAGTTTTGAGTCTTATAGGGATTTTCCCCATGTGTTTAGGGAAAATCCTTTTGTTGTGTTGTTATGTATTGCTAACTTTGCAAGTGTAAAGAAACAACATTATACGTCGAACAAATAAAACAACGATATTATGAAAAGGTTTATATCTATAATGGCTTTGTTGTTTACGCTTACGTTTACGGCAAATGCAATGAGTTACGAGCAGGCTCGCCAGCAGGCTCTGTTTCTCACCGACAAGATGGCATATGAGCTTAATATGACTGATGCCCAGTATGAGGCTGCTTATGAGATAAACCTCGACTATCTGATGAGTGTCAATACCGTAGACGACCTTTATGGCTCTTACTGGCGCTATCGCAACCTCGACTTAAGCTACATTCTGCTCGATTGGCAGTACCGTGCTTTCTGCGATGCAGCCTACTTCTATCGTCCTCTCTACTATAGTGGAGGCTATTGGCGATTTGGTATATACGCACGTTATCCGTATCGTGACTATTTCTACTTTAGTCGTCCGCGTGTATATGTAAGCTATTGCGGAGGCCATTCTTGGCATCACAATAACGGTCGTTCATGGTATCATGGACGTGACTTCAAGCCACGTCATGGCAAAAATTATTTCGGTATGCGTGATGGTTTCGACCGTGGTGATTATGGACGTGGCAATCGTCAGAGTTTTGGCAATCGTCCTGCTGGAATGGTTAAGCAGAACAATAACAATAGCTTTGGCAATCGCAATAATGGTAATAACGGCAATCGTGGCAACGGAAGCTTTGGCAATCATGGCAACGGAAGCTTTGGCAATCGCAATAATGCCCCGAATGTAAATAATGGCAATAACGGTTATCGCAATGGAGGTGCAGTGGGCGATCGTGTCAATTCTATGAGAAATGGTAATGGTTCGTTCGGAACGCGCGAAAGCAGTACACGTACAACTGTAAGACAACAGTCTACTTACGAGTCGCCACGTACTAACAGCAGTCCTCGTCCAACATTCACACCGCGTTATAGTCAGCCTTCATCATCATTTGGAAGCAGTAGGGGAGGTTCATTTGGTTCAGGTCGTAGCAGTGGCACATTTAGTTCACCTTCACGTGGCAACTCTTCAGGTGGCAATGCACCGTCAAGAGGCTCGTTTGGCAGTCGCAGATAAAAGTAACAACACTAATATATAATTGGCAACAATAAGTGATGATTAATGTATAAATAACGAATAAAAGCAATGATTGAACGATTGGTATGATATATAGATATTAATAGTAGTTGTCAATAGATACATTAATAGGTAGAAATGGTTAAAAGATTTATCAGGATTTAAATTCAAATCAATTCTTTTATGCGTTAAGTGCGGACTTCTGCAAAGCAGGGTCCGCACTTTTTTTAATGATACCAGATACAGTATGTTTATCCGTACCAATCTATAGAGAAAGTTCTTTTATAATGACAGTCGTCTTATTTCGGCGTTGTCCATCTTCTTTATGTCTCTCATTTCTTTGCCGTAGAATACAGCCTGTATAGCCTTGTTTATAATGCCGTGTCCCACAGCAGCCACCGTCTTTCCGTCGTAGTTGCGTCGTATATAGTCTATAAACTTGGCTGCTCGTTGCAACATATCGTCTTGCGACTCTATGTCGTCAGTCCATTTGGCATCTTTAAGGTCGGGTATGAATCGGCCAGTAAAGCTGCCCCAGTCGCGCTCGCGTAACAATTTAGTTTGGTCGATAGCTGCAAGAGCCTTGTCTTTGTCGCCGTTGAAATGTGGAGCGGCAATCTCTATACACGTATCAACAGCACGCTTTAAGTCGCTCGATACAAAGGCGTCAATATGCATATGTGCAAGTTGTTTGCCAAGCAAACGTGCCTGTTCTACACCGTTGTCAGTCAATCTGCCAGGTGTTTGACCTTGCATTATGCGGTTCACATTGTCCACGGTTTCACCGTGTCTAATAAGTAGTAAGTTGCAAGACATATTATAAGATGTTTATTTATTATTGGCTGCCATTCGTTTCCACTTGAGGTAACCCATGACTGCTATTACAGTATACAGGCCATACAGACCGGCTTTGAATGGTATGCCCTTTATTACGTACAGATAGAAGCATATGGCGTCAACTGCAATCCAGAAGAGCCATTGCTCCACATACTTGCGTGCCAAAGCCCAGAGTCCAACAAAACTCATGGCATTGGTGAATGCATCGAGCAGTGGAACGGTAGAGTTGGTAAACTCCTTAAGCACATAGTAGGTGACGCCCCATGCCACAGCAAAGAATACGAATGCAGGCAGATAGAGCGACTTGCGCATATGTGTTACAGGCAATGGTTGTTTGTCTGTTTGTCCTTGTTTCTTGCCAAACTGCCAAACAGCATAGCCATATACAGCTGCAAGGGTGTAGTATACAGCCATGCCAGCATCGCCATACAGACCGTGTGTCCAATACAGGTAGATGTCGAGTGCAGGCATGATAATGCCTACAATCCATAAGGCAATACTCGCACGATACTCGAGCACAAGGTATATTATGCCGAGTATCGTGGTGAATATGTCGAGCCAATGTTGTGATATGAACTCTGTCATAAGTATGTTGTTAGAACTTCAGACTGACATGACCCATGCAGTTGAATCCTGCCATTGGTATGTAAGCCAGTGTAGACGAGCGTTTGCCGTCGTTGTACCAATCGTAGTATACATAACCAGATGCAGCGTAGTGGCGGTTGAATATATTATTGAAGTCAGCACCAAGTACAATCTGCTTCAAGCCGAGTATGTCCTTGCAAAGATTCAATGTATATGTAGCATTGATATCGGTCTGCGAGAAACATGGCAGCTGTCGGTCTGTGCTCTGCGAGTTGTCCAGATATTGGCTGCTTACAAAGTTAGTATGCCATGTGAAACGGAAACCTGCGAAGTGTATATCAGCAAATCCGTTGAGTATAGCCGATGGCGAATATGCAAGCGTAGAGTTGTCGTAATGGTTGTGTACGGTATAGCTGCCGTCAGCCTCTGCATTCCAGCTCTCCACACACTCGTCAAAGTTTTTAATCTTGTTGCGGCTCAATGCTGCATTGCCCTCAAACGAAATCCAAGGCAATGGATTCCATCCAGCAGTCAGTTCAGCTCCCATGCGGTAGCTGCTCTTAACGTTTGTAGTAAGAGCCTCGCCTATATCACTCTTTGCACCAGTCTGTACAAACTGGTTAAAGTAGTCCATATAGTAGAAGTTTACACCTGCATACCAGTGCTTGCCTTGGTACTGATAACCCCATTCAAGGTCGAGCAGACGTTCTGGCTTAGGTGTAGGATAGTTGCCGTTGTCAGTAAAGTTGTTGCGTTCAGGCTCGCGGTTGGCATAAGCCAATGATGCGTAAGCCTTATGACCGTTAGCTGTATAGCTTATGCCAGCCTTAGGATTTACGAAGAAATAGTTCTTGTCTATATCGAGTCTGTGCTGCTCGTAGTATTTCTTGCCATCCTTCTTGGTCTTGATAAACTTGTCGTTCACACCGTCTGTAGTATAGTTTACACAGCGCATCTGTAAGTCGGCAAAAACATTCCAGTTAGAAGCGAATGTATAGTTGGCTTTTACAAACCAGCTATAATCGTTTTTGTCGGCATCCGAGTCATAGTACTTATACTTGCCGTTCTTTAGAAATTGCTTCTCCACATCCTCGTTGGCAATATAGGTAAGGTAACCCCAGTGGTTGCAACGGAAAAGCTGCATGCTTAAACCGCCAATGACATCCCAAGCCTCGTCCTTGTAGTTAATGTTGTACAGGGCACCATAGTTGTTCTGTGTAAGTCCCTTCTTGCGTACAACCTCCGACTTGATGAGGTTGCCCTCGTTGTCATAAATATTAAGTCCATATTTCTTACCCAGCTCGCTCTCGGGTTTAAACTCCTTGTAGTAGCCGCGTCCGTAGGTGTAGTGGGCTGTAAGACTGTGGCTCCAGTGCTCGCTTGGCTGCCATGTGAAGTTTAGTATGTTGTGGTTCTGGTAGAAGTTGTCGGTAGTCTTATCCCAATACGATCCGTCGCGCAGTTGATACCTCTTTGTAGTAAACTTGCCGCCTTCTGTCTCAGGGAATATAAGCTCCTCGTATAGCGAGTTGAACTTGCCGAGTCCGTTGTTGTACATGTCGCGGTAGTTCATCATGCCATAGTTGCGCAGACTTGTATCGCCATCATAGTTGCAAGCAGCCACACCATTCCAAGCCTGACCAGTCTTCTCGAAGTTGCCAATGTTCTTGTACGAAATCTTGAATTTGTTGCCAAGCCAAGTCAGTCCGCCATAATAAGAACCCGAACGACCTGATGTGCCATGTACAAATCCGTCTGTATTTGTTTCATGATAAGCACCATCGAATATAAGGTGGTTGTTGATGAGGCCCGTAGAGAAGTTTACGCCCGTGTTCCATGTATTAAAAGTTCCATACGACCCCGTTAGCTCTACAGTAGGTATAAGTGATGGAGCTGCAGTAGCAAGCGATATGCTGCCGCCGAAGGCTCCATCGCCATTTGTAGATGTTCCGATACCACGCTGAATCTGTACGCTACCAGCAAGGGCAGCATAGCTGTTCATGTTTGCCCAAAATACGCATTGGTCTTCTGGCGAGTTCAATGGCACACCATCAACAGTAACGTTGATACGGCTTCCAGCTGCGCCACGCATACGCATGTATGTCGTACCTGTACCAACTCCATTCTCGCTCCATGCAATAACGCCTGGTGTGCGTGCGAAAAGGAATGGCAATTCTCTGCCAGTTGTAGCAAACTGCTTCAACTCTTGTTTCTTGATGTTGGCTACTGCGAATGGTGATGTCTTGGGGGCTCTCACAGCCTTAACCACCACTTCATTGATGTTCTGCACTTTTGTTGTGTCGAGCTTGGTCTGCGCATTTGTTGCCAATGGGCATGCAATTGCGGCAGTCATAGCTGCACTAATAATCTTTTTCATGCTTTTGTTGTTATACCTGATATAAATATATAAAAGGGGTGACTTGCAAAGTTATAGCTTTTTAACAAAATCAACAAACTTATTCGGCTTTTTTGATGGTTTATTCCATATTTCCTCATTTTTAACCATTATGGGATGAAAGTTGCTAACAAGTTTTCTGTATCTTTGCATTATGAAATTAAGCATTGCAAACATTATGGCAGCAGCGTTCATGTCGCTTGCTGTCTCTACAGCCACTTACGCCGGCAACAAGGCACGTGGCACAGTGAAGATAAGAATGATAGAGACGACCGACGTGCATGGCCGTTTCTTTCCTTACGACTTTATCCGTCAGCAACCCGTAGGTGGCTCGCTTGCAAGAGTGTCGTCGTATGTCGACTCATTGCGTACAATCTATGGCGACCGTCTGTTGCTTATGGATGCAGGCGACGTGTTGCAGGGGCAGCCCATGGTTACATATTATAATTATGTACGTACCGATACCGAGAACATAGCCTCGTCGGTTAGCAACTACATGCGTTACGATGTGCATACAATGGGCAACCACGATGTGGAGACCGGTCATGCCGTGTACGACAAGTGGGTTAAGGAGCTTGATTGTCCTATGCTTGGTGCCAACATCACCAATACCGCTACCTCGCAGCCTTATTACAAACCGTATGTGGTGTTCAATCGTGATGGTGTGAAGATAGCTGTTATTGGACTTATTACACCTGGTGTACCGTCTTGGCTATCGGAGACATTGTGGAGCGGAATGCATTTTGAGGATGCCGTTGTGTCGGCTCAAAAGTGGATTGACATAGTTAAGAAGAACGAGCGTCCCGATATCATTGTCGGACTCTTCCACACTGGCATACACGACCATAGCAAGACCAATGGCTACCTAAACGATGCTACCATTGAGATAGCGCGCCGTGTGCCAGGCTTTGATGTTATATTCTATGGTCACGACCACGCTGTACACTACGAGGAAGTAAAGAGCAGCGATGGCTCTACAACCATCATTGTCAACCCTGCCAATAATGCCATGAATGTGGCTGATGCCGAGTTTGTGGTTGACAAAAAGAGCAAGAAGGTTAGCGTAAACATTGTAGACATATCGCAGAAGAAGGTGGACGAGGCTTATATGAAGGCTTTCGCTAATCAGATAGACGAGGTTAAGCGATATGTAGACACCGAGGTGGGCAGTTTCGTATCGTCTATGACATCGCGCGATTGCTACTTTGGCAACAGTTCTTTGGTCGACTTCATCCATGACGTTATGCTTTCGGTTAGCCATGCAGATGTGTCGTTTGCCAGTCCATTGTCGTTTGATGTAACCGTAAAGGCTGGTGCGGCAACACTCAGCGATATGTACAAACTGTACAGTTATGAGAACGAGTTGTGCGTTGTCGACCTCACGGGCAAGGAAATAAAGAGTTATCTTGAGAATAGTTATGAGCGTTGGACCAACACAATGACATCTCCCGACGATCATCTGTTGCGTTTAAACACCGGCGATGCAGGTCGTGACAAGTTCTTTGGACTTGCCACTCCGTTCTACAATCTTGACAGCGCAGCCGGAATAAACTATATTGTGGATGTTACCAAGCCTGCCGGACAGCGCATAACAATAACAAGTATGGCAGACGGAACACCGTTTGACGAATTGCGTCATTATCGTGTGGCTGTTAACAGCTATCGTGCTGCAGGCGGTGGTGGATTGCTTACCAATGGAGCTGGTATAGAGAAAGCCCAGTTAGAGAGTCGTATTGTTTGGCGTGGCGACCACACTCTGCGCGACTATATAATAGAATATGTACGCACAAAGGGTAAGGTAGATGTTGCTCCACATAACAACTGGCGCTTCGTTCCATCAGAATGGACAGATGCCGCAGCCAAGCGTGATAGAGCGTTGTTGTTTCCTAACGAACAATAGGTAATGTGTGGAATTATTCCACACATGTTCCACAGGTTTCCACGCTTTCAAGATATGGCACGCTTCTGTATAAAATAACTATACGGTCTGATAATCAATAAGTTATGGTAATGTTGTAAAAAGTTGGCACGCCCATTGCATTTTATATGGCGTAAACAATTAACATTAACAACTTAAAAATATAAAGATTATGAAAAAGTTATTTTTTGCAGCTATAGCAGCTATGGTGATGGTATCAGTAAGCAGTGTATTCGCAAACAGCGCTAAGTCAGAAATGGGTCTCGTAATGGCAACCGACTCTACCGAGAACGACACAATTGCACCGGCAGAACAGCCTGCTCAGGAGCCTACTCAAGAACCAACCGACTCAACAGCCAAGTTGAACCCAAGTTCAGACGAGACTGCATGGTTGATGTCAACCGATTCTACACAGGTTGATTCTTCTTCGGTAGACTCAGCAAGCTTGGTCTAATAGACCCAAGGAAAAGGACAATTCGCATTTTTCCTGACATATTTAGTAGTACACAGCTGCAGCCTGTATCGTCTTGTTTCGACAAGAAGATACAGGCTGTTTGATTTTTAACATAATAAGACTTAAACCTCTTGCATATCTCGTATATTTTGTCGTATTTTGCATCCTCAATCCCAAACCGTTATGAATAAGTCGAGAGCCAAAATAGCAATCATCAAAATAATAATAGGTTATGCCTTGCTTGCCATTGTACTTTTGTCGGCCACGTTGATGGCCTACGACAACACACGCTCGTTGTCGGGCATCAACCAAGCATCCGAACAACTTATGGCGCGCCGCGATTTGGTCGACTCGCTTGTGGCATCTATGTTCGAGACAGCAAATGCCGAACGTTCGGTGCTGCTTGGAGATGTAGACGAGTGGCGTTACTTTGATGAGGCACTCAATAGTTCAAAAGACAAATTGCGCAGGTTGCGTCCTTTTATAGCCGATTCGTTAAAACGTTGTCGTATCGACTCACTCACTCTCTTGCTCGATGCCAAACGCGAGAACACGTTGCTTGTCCTTGCCGAAATGGGCAAGGATCAGCGCGACATATACTATAATAATAAGGTGGAAGCATTGCACAGCGGACGCGACTCGGTTGTTATCCATCCTAAAACATCGGGCCGAAACGAACAGCACGAGACTGTATACGAGATTGTGAAGAGCAGACGCGGATTCTTCAGACGTCTTGGTGACGCTTTCCGCCGTCAACATTCCGACACTATAGGCGTTACGCAGATTGCTCGACAGCAACCAACAGACACAATAAATCACCGGCTAAACATTGCTGGCAGCGTAGCTAATGCCCTTGCGCAGATACGCAATGAGGAGCAACGTGCCAATAACCGTCAACAGATAGTGATAGCCAACCGCAATGAGAGGCTGCAACGTGTAAGTATTTTGCTGGCACGAAGAACAAGCGAACTGCTTGAGGATATTCAGACCGACGAGCACAAAGCCATGCGCAAGGCTGTGGACCAGACTGTCAGCTCGCACCGCCTTATCATCGTAAAGATATTTGCCTTCGGTCTGCTTGCCATAATCCTTGCTGCCATCCTGGTTGTGAATATTTTGCGCGACATACGACGTGAGCGACGTGACCGCGACCGTATTGTGGCTGCAAAGGCCGAGACAGAGCGAATAATGCAGCAACGCGAGCGACTTTTGCTCACCATTACCCATGATATCAAGGCTCCGGCAGCTTCAATTGCCGGCTTCATAAGCTTGCTTTCCGACTATGTAGACCGTCCTAAAGCCGTTGACTATCTGCATAATATTGAGCACTCGGCACAGCATCTGCTGCAACTTGTAACGTCCTTGCTCGACTATCATCAACTGGAGAATGGCAAGGCAGAGGCACATTTGTCGAGCTTCGAACCTGCATCGCTTGTTGGAGGATGTGTGGCTGAATTGCAACCTTTGGCAATGGCAAAGCACCTTGAGCTTAATGGCGACATACGTATATCGCCTAAAACAATGTGCCGGTCTGATGTTTCACGCCTTAAACAAGTGGTAAACAATTTGGTAAGCAACGCAATAAAGTATACCGACCAAGGCTCGATAACCGTAACCTCAGTACTTAATGGCAACCGATTGATTATAAGTGTGGCTGATACCGGATGTGGAATGACCGACGACGAGCAGCAACGTATATTCAATGCCTTTACACGTCTGCCCGGTGCGCAAGGTAAGGAGGGGGTGGGGCTTGGACTGTCTATAACCCGCGAGATTGTGCAATTGCTTGATGGCAGTATAAGGGTTAACTCGCAAAAGGGTAGGGGAACCAAGTTTATCGTAACAATTCCTGTAGAAATGGTAAAGGAGAATGTGGAGAATAGTTGCTTGCCCCCAACCGACACCCGCTCTACAATCGACAATACACCTACTGCCAGCCTTGCTGTACTTGTTATCGACGATGACCAGTTGCAAATACAGTTGCTGCGTGAGATGTTGTCGCGCATTGGTGGATTGCGTCTTGACGTGGCTACAACCACACATGCCGACGAGGCTTTGCTACTTGCACAGAAGCTAAAACCTCAACTTGTATTCACCGACATCGAGATGCCCGAGATAAACGGTACTGAGATGATGCGCCGTTTACGTGGCATTGCCGACAATGAGAATATGACTATGAAGTTTGTGGCAATGACAGCCCACGAGCCAAGCATATTGCCACAACTGCGCAATGAGGGATTCGATGCTTGTCTGTTCAAGCCATTTTCATTGCAAACACTTGCTGCCACGATTAGTCAGACAACTGGTATTCTTGTACGTCCAAATGATGTGCCAACCGAAGCGCACGAAGAAGACACAGCTGCCGAAGCCAATGTCTTGCACAACGTGATAATGCAGTTTGCAGATGGTGATACCGAAGCCGCCAACCAGATAGCCGACAGCATACGCAGTTCGGTAGCCGAGTATCTGGAGTTGCTTGCCACCCCGTCGGATATTGAGCATGTGTCGAGGGCTGCCCATAAGGCTATGCCGTTGCTCGAGATGTTGCAGCCAGGCGAAAACGAATGGCTTACACCCATAATTCCCGAGCATATAGGCAGCTCAAGCAAGGAGGATATTGCCAATATTGCCTTGCGCCTTGCCGACAAACTCAGGGATATCTTGCGCTCATTGCAAGTTTAATATGCTGATAACGGTGTTTGGTAAGTGGAAAATGACTAACTTTGCATTGACAAACAAAACATTCGTAGATATATGCCACATATATTAATAGTTGAAGACGATATTGCTTTTGGCACCATGTTGCAGACTTGGTTGCGCAAGAAAGGGTTTGAGGTAGACAAGGCTACATCTGTGGGCGCGGCAGTAAAACTGCTTGTGGACAACGCAGCCGACCTTGTGCTGTCCGACTTACGTTTGCCCGATCATGATGGATTGCGTCTGCTGAAATGGATGCGCGACCACGATAACAATGCTCCATTTATTGTGATGACCAATTATGCCGAAGTGCAGAATGCCGTGCTTGCAATGAAGTCGGGTGCTGCCGACTATATAGCAAAGCCTGTACAGCCCGACATCTTGTTGCAGAAGATAAAGGATACCCTTTCAGCAGCAAACGCACAGCCGGTACAGACGGTTGCCACGCCTGCCGCACCTGACAAACCAGTACGCAACAAGCCAGTCAAGAGCCAGAAACGTGAAGATTCGCCGCGCTATATAGAAGGCAAGAGCGAGGCTTCAAGACAACTATACAGCTATGTGGAACTTGTTGCCCCGACGCCGATGTCTGTGCTCATCCTTGGTGCATCTGGTACAGGCAAGGAGTATGTGGCACGCAGAATACACGAATTAAGTCAGCGTCACGACCGTCCATTCTTTGCTCTCGACTGTGGAGCAATACCACGCGACGTGGCGGCATCCGAATTCTTTGGTCATAAGAAGGGTGCCTTTACTGGTGCCGATACCGACAAACGTGGCGCTTTTGAGATGGCTAATGGCGGCACTCTATTCCTTGACGAGGTTGGCAATCTTAGCTACGACGTGCAGGTGCAATTGCTTCGCGCTCTGCAAGAACGTCGTATCCGACCCGTAGGAGGTACAGAAGAAATACCCATAGACATACGTCTGGTGTGCGCCACTAACGAGAATCTGGCTGAGGCTGTTGCTGATGGAGGATTCCGCGAAGACCTATACCATCGCATCAACGAGTTTACTATATACATGCCAAAGCTGTCAGAACGTGGCACCGACCTTTTTCTCTTTGCCGACCTATTTGTGCGTCATGCCAACGAGGAACTCGACCGCGAGGTGGAAGGATTCGATTCGGCTGCTGCCGAGATGCTTGCCTCGCACCCCTGGACAGGCAATTTGCGCGAGCTTAACAATGTGGTAAAGCGTGCCGTATTGCTGACACGTGGCAAATATATTACGCCACTTGAACTGTCGCAAGCCATGCCTCCGTCTCAGCCAGAGCCTACAATGGCGCTGCACGACGAAGATAGCGAGCGTTCGCGAATAGTTGCTGCCCTAAGACAAACCAATGGCAACAAGGCTGCCGCTGCACGCTTGCTGGGTATAGACCGTAAGACTATATACAACAAAATAGAGCGACTGGGCATTTAGCTCCCAATCGCTCTTTTTATTTCTGTTGTTTTACTTCAAAAAGTATATAATATTATTTGCCCATTTAATATAATATACTTTGCCATTTAATATAATATACTTTGCCATTTAATATATGCTCATTCTGAATCTGAAGTTATAGCGTAATTTCTCCCGATCCATAGCATCGGTGATGCTTCTCGTCGTACACCACACAGAACTGGCCTGGCGCTACGCCATGTATTGGTTGTTCGGCATGTACGGCAAGTCGTCCGTCTTCCAGTTGCTCAATAGTGCCGGGCAAATAGCCTGGTGTATGTCTAATCTTAAACGTTATGTGCTGCATAGGCACCTCGCATGTCAGGTAGTGGAAGTCGTGTATTACGAAGTCCTGCTTATAGGCTGTCTGCGGGTCGTAGCCATGGCTCACATACAGAATGTTATTGGCTACGTCCTTCTTTATAACAAACCACGGACCTCCGCCAAAGCCAAGACCCTTGCGTTGACCAATGGTGTGAAACCACAGTCCACGATGCTTGCCAATACATTTGCCCGTTTCCATCTCCACCACATCTCCAGGCTGCTCGCCAAGGTATCTGCGTATGTATTCGTTGTAGTTAATCTGTCCTAAGAAGCAGATGCCTTGCGAATCCTTGCGTTTAGCATTAATAAGATGCTCGCGTTCGGCAATTTCGCGCACCTCGTTCTTCTCGTAATGTCCTATAGGAAACAGAGCCTTCTTAAGCTGCCAGTCGTATATCTGAGCCAGAAAATCGGTTTGATCCTTTACAGGGTCCGGACTTGTAACGAGCCATTTGCGACCATCGTTGTCCACTTCGGTCTGTGCATAATGGCCCGTGGCAATAAGGTCGTAGTCGTGTCCACGCTTTTCGTGAAAGGCACCAAACTTGATTAGTCGGTTGCACATCACATCTGGGTTGGGTGTGAAACCAGCCTTAACCTTCTCCATTGTATAACGTGTCACCTGGTCCCAATATTCGTGGTGGCAGTCTACCACCTCAAGCTTACAACCAAATCTATTTGCAACAGCCGTAGCCATTTCAAGGTCTTCCTCGCTTGTGCAGTCCCACTCTTCTTGCTCTTCAGGACCTATCTTTATATAGAAACAGTCGGGATTCAGTCCAAGTTGTGCCAATTCGTATACAACTACCGAACTGTCAACTCCACCTGACAAAAGCACAGCTATGCGCTTGTCTTTCAAATCAGTATCTAAAATATTTCCGTTCATATTTGCAAATGTAGTGTAAATATCTGAAAATACATAAACAAAAACATTAAAATATACTATTATAATTTCGTTTTTAATAAACTTTGCTGTAACTTTGCAGCGTGTTAAAACGTGTAGGTGTAAAACACCTGTGTACAGACATACTTAAAAAATATATTCCTAAACAAACAATCTATGAAAAAGTTAAAGCTTTTTAGTATTGCTTTTGCTGCTCTCATGTCTTTGGGCACAATGACAGCAAACGCACAATCGCTATCGCCATCTACCAAGTGGCATTGGAACAAGGGCAAAATCGTAATTGAAACTCCTGAGCGTCCAGCAGGTCAGAAAGACGTGTTGAGCCTTGCATTGCCTAAGATGAAGACTGTTCGCATCGGTCTTGTAGGTCTTGGTATGCGTGGTCCTGGTGCTGTAGAGAACTTCAGCCTTATACCTGGTGTTGAGGTAGTGGCTCTTTGCGACTTTGAGAAAGATCGTGCTGTAAAGCAGAACGAGCGTCTGCGCAAGCGTGGTCTTGCGCCTGCAGCTGTATATTATGGCGAGAACGGATACAAGGAGTTGTGCAAGCGTCCTGATATCGACCTTGTATATATTGCAACCGACTGGGAACACCATGCTATCGTAGCCAAGTGTGCTCTTGAGAATGGCAAGAATGTTGCCGATGAGGTGCCTTCTGCAATGAACCTTCAGGAGTGTTGGGAGCTTGTAGACCTTGCCGAGCAGAAGCAACTCAACTGTATGATTCTTGAGAACTGCTGCTACGACTGGTTCGAGATGCGCACTCTTAATATGGCACAGCACGGTGTCTTTGGCGAGATATTGCGTGCACAGGGTGCTTACATCCACAATCTTAGCGATTTCTGGGACTATTACTGGAAGAATCCTAACGGTTCGGACCCCGAACAGCTAGGCTGGCGTTTGAAGTATAACCGCGAGAACCGTGGCGATATATACGCTACTCACGGCCTTGGCCCAGTTGCTCAGGCTCTTAACATCCACCGTGGCGACCGTATGACATCGCTCGTGGCTATGGATACAAAGAGTGTTCAGGGCAAGGAGCTTGTTGAGGCTAAGACAGGTAAGCCATGCAACGACTTCCGCAATGGCGACCACACAACAACTCTTATCCAGACTGCCGACCGCAAGGTTATTGAGTTGCAGCACGATGTTATGAATCCTCAGCCATACAGCCGTCTATATCAGCTCACTGGTACTAAGGGTTTTGCCAACAAGTATCCTATCGAGGGCTATGCTGTTGACGCTAAGCAGCTAAAGGCTACCGGCAACGCTCCTAAGGTAGACAACCTTACATCTCACGAGTTTATGCCTGACGATCAGCGCAAGGCCCTTGAGGAGAAGTACGAAAGCCCAATACTTAAGAAGTTTGGCAAGCTTGCCAAGGAAGTAGGTGGCCATGGCGGTATGGACTTTATTATGTGTGCCCGCCTTATCTACTGTCTGCAGAATGGTTTGCCTCTTGATATGGACGTTTACGATCTTGCTGAGTGGTGCTGTATTGCCGAGCTTGGCGCTATCTCAATGGATAATGAGAGTGCTCCTGTTACATTCCCTGACTTCACACGTGGTCTTTGGAACAAGGAGAAGGGTTATAAGCATGCTTACGCTACTGCCGAGCAGGAGGCTGCATCAGAGGCTGCTGCCAACGCCTTTACCAAGGCTTACAAGGAAGCTACAGCCAAGTTCAAGCTTTGGGATCTTTACGACAAAGTACTAAATGCTAAGAACGACGCCGCACAGAAGAAGGCTCAGGCTGCTCTTGACAAGGCTAAGGCTAAGGCTATGGCTCAGGTTGCCAAGGCTGTAAAGTAATGAAGGAGAATCGCATAATGCAAGATATGACCAGATAGTGTCAATCGTCATTTTGACGATGTATACAAAAAAAAGTGAAGTAGGCTTCAATACCTTTGAAGCCTACTTCACTTTTTTTATCTCTAGTATTTAGAGTCTTATAACTAACTATAACTTACCATGAACAACTAAATATAAAGCCTTGATTTTGACACCCTCATCTTACTATAATAAAACGACATCACTCCACTCTCCATTCCGTGATGTTTCTTTCATCTTTTATATCAAAGCCTATCCCGACTTTAATAATCTTCTTGCCACTTATCGCGAAAGCGTCGGCATAATGGTTTGCATTGATTTGTGCAAGAGCCTCATCGGCTGTCTTGCCGAATTTCAGTTCCATGATGTAGATGTGGTCTTGAGTCTCCATTGTTATGTCGGTACGACCCTTAGCCGTTCGCTGCTCCACAAGAATGCGATAATCTGTAAGAAGGGCGAATATGATGTAGAGCATCTGCTGATAATGTCCCTCGTATTTGGTATTCTCGCAATATGGAACAGTGGATAGGAATGTCTGAAGCAGATTTAATGCTCCGTCAATGTCTCCATTCTTAATCAAAACAGACATTTGGGCTATCGCCACCTTTCCCTTCTGCGAACTTCGCAACAGGTAGTTGGGCAACAGACTCTTAAACAACCCTATGCGTATTTCCTTGTTAGGAATACCCAATTCATAGAGATTGGTTGCTTTGTCATAGTCCTTGATAGTAATATATCCACTCTGATAAAGCAGAGGTACTATCGATTCCATCGTTTCTGTGGGAGCGTCAAAGTCGGATACGTCAGCCATCTCTCTTTCGCCTATCTCTATTGGCGTAGTGCCAAACTTGCGCATCATCTCTATAAGGAACGTCGGAGTGCCGGAGCCGAACCAATAGTAACCTATACTCTGCTTTGAGAAACAATTCAGCAGACTGTAAGGATTGAATATGTCAGGCGACGGCCATGTGAAATGATAACCGTCGTAGTTGTATTTCAGCGTTTCGATTGTTTTCTCACGAGTCAACTCCAATTTGTCTGCAAGCATATCAATGTCTGCCGACATCTCGCTGAGCAGCTCTTCTTCTGTAATTCCACAAATCCCGGCATATTCCTCATCCATGCTTATATTGTTGATGTTGTTCAGTTCGCTGAAGATGCTGAGTTGCGAGAATTTAGTGATACCCGTCAGGAACACGAAGCGCAACATCGGCTCACACTGCTTCAACGGGCTGTAGAAGTTGCGCATAAGATACCGCAAACCTTCAAGTTTCTCGTCTTGATGAACCACATCAAGCAACGGAGCGTCATACTCATCGATAAGCACAACCACTTGCTTGCCTGTCTTATTATAGACGGAAGAAATTAGATTTGCAAGGCGCACATTGGCATCCACAGCGTCACACTCTATGCCGAACCTACGTTCGTTTTCTTTAAGAATATAGTCAAGATACCTGTTCAGCTGGTCTTCTTCCTGATGCTTGCCGCCCGAAAGATCAAAACAAAGCACAGGATATTCCGTCCACTCCTTTTCCAACCCATCTATAGCCAACCCCTTGAAGAGTTCCTTGCGACCTTCAAAATAGCTCTGCAATGTAGAGACAAGAAGCGACTTGCCGAATCTGCGCGGACGGCTTAAGAACACGTACGCACTATCTGCATGCACCATATTATATATGTACTCTGTCTTGTCCACATAAAAACGGTTTTCTGTACGTATCCGCTCAAATGTCTGTATGCCTAAAGGATATAATTTTCGTGCCATGTTCGTGGTTGTTTTCTATTACGATGCGAATATACAAAAAATATCTGATAATACAAAACGAAGCGAATAAGGCAAACAATATTTGCATTTCTAACCGCTCAAAACTGCGTGCTGAACGCACAAAGAATTCTTTGGCTCGAAATTCTCGAGTTTTGAAGGGGTTTAGTTATATTGCTTATATACAGAGAGTTATGACGACGGACGAGAAAATCAATAAAAATCACAAACGCAAAAAAGCTCCTTTTCGCTGCAAAAGGACAACTTTTGCGCTCTAACTGAACTACATTTACGTTGCAACTGTAGTCCATTTGCCTTCCAACTGTAGTCCATTTGCAATGCAAAGAAGCCCTGAATGGAAAGTGAAGGGTGTAAAACACGGCAAAAAGCATAAAAAAACCGATTCTGAAATCTCTAGAATCGGTTTTTTATTTGTAACACTTTTTTACTACATGTACGATATTTGCATATAAGCCCTACCACCACTCCCTCACCCAAAGGGAGGGGAGTGATATGCTATGCTCCTGCTATTACCAGATCTGTGCACGCTTGTTCTTCGGAACGAAGAGTTTGTCGCTCTTCTTCACGTTAAATGCCTTGTACCAGGCATCAATCTGCGGAAGGGCAGCGTTTACGCGAGCCTCAGC
>ERZ1034678.161-NODE-161-length-37717-cov-5.247438_pt1 | contig 37717 bp, 52 predicted proteins | sample MGYA00520640_ERZ1034678 | MGnify/ENA primary metagenome ERZ1034678 (study PRJEB33766, sample SAMN09781767) | gut metagenome | biome: gut microbiome | host: Homo sapiens | place: Madagascar | study: EMG produced TPA metagenomics assembly of the PRJNA485056 data set...
GTCCCTTGCGTACCCTGTGGTGGACCAGGTGCCGGTTATGTCCGGCCGGACATAACTGGCACTGTACAAATCGGCGGCTATCCCTTAATGACAACTGACCACAAAGGGGCGTTCTATGCAGCATCCCAAGGAAACGCTGATACTCATTGCCAAGATGCCAACAGAACTACAACTGTTTTAGGTTTTTCGGCTTCCAATTCGAATGGCATCTACGGAAACTCATCAACGGTGAAAGTACCCGCTTCTTACTCTTTGATAATTATCAAGGCGTAGGCTGACGGGACGTTGACATTGTTAGATCTTCCATATATTGAGTTTTCGGAAGAAGCCTTAAATTTAACAATTTTTCGGGTTTGATCTTTGGATGTGCCGTAATTTGATGCCTCTTTGGCTATGAGAGAAAAAGCGCCGCTTGTATATATTAATTCAGCGTGCCCAACGTCAAATTCACCAATGATGTCCGGACATCAGCGGATATGCAACATCCGGCATTATCTGGAGATCCGCCTGGAAGAACTCCGGTGCCCTTTGGACAGAGGACACCGGAAACAGCCTTACAAAGTCCTATGATTACGGGCCGGATCCGATTGTCAGAGTACGGATGCGTGCCGGCGCGTATGACAGCACTTATGGAAGCTCGTCATCTGTGTCTGTCGCCGCGGCTTATGTTCTGATGATAATCAAGGAATAGGCCGCAGGAACGGAGACAGACGATGAATTTCCGTACACATTGTTTGAATAATGGGCGGCAAAATTTAAAGCATAGTCATCACCGTAGTGGTCCCATCCGCATGAAAAATCAACCTTTTTTCCACGATTAAAGCAACCGGAATATATAGCACCACTAGAAAAATGAAAGCCACCAGAATCACCATTGTAGTTTGGTGAAACAGAACCCGTGATGTCCGGCCGGACATCATTGGTGAATTTGACGTTGGACACGCTGAATTAATATATACAAGCGGCGCTTTTTCTCTCATAGCCAAAGAGCGATCAAATTACGGCGTAGACAAAGATCAAACCCGAAAAATTGTTAAGTTTATGGCTTCTTCCGGAAACTCAATATATGGAACATTTAACAATGTCAACGTCCCGTCGGCCTATGTCTTAATCATTATCAAGCAATAGGCAGCAGGGACAGTGACAGAAGAGCTGCCGAAGCAAGCGTTAGATCTTGAGGCTTTGAAATTCATACATGTGGTTCCTCCTGGTCCCGGTTGTCCTAAAGGAACCATGCTCCCGGCCGGGGGATCCGGATATAGCGCTCCAGAGTAATGTCCCTCGCTGCCTGCTTTCACCGACCAGCAATGAAATGCCAAATAGCCAGTTATGTCCGGCCGGACATAACAGGATCGATCATCCCAAAAAACAGAACAGACGACACCGTAGATGGCTCATTTAACGGCGCTTTCTATAAATTATCTAGCGGCGGCAAGGGAGCATGGTCTGCCGATGATACAGAAAATGCTCAGTATGGGCTCGGCTTCCGAGCTCGGTATTCAGACTCGACTTACGGCCAGTCAAGCGGTGTGTCCGTCCCGGCATGCTATGCCTTGATAATCATTAAAGCGTAAGCAGCCGGTACGGATACAGATGATGACCCACCATAGGTGCTGTCATACGCACCGGCACGCATTCGGACGTTGACAATCGGATCCGGCCCGGGCGCTACGGACTTTTTGTCACTGTTTCCCGAGTCTTCTGTCCAGAGGGCACCGTAGGACCTCCAGGCGTCTTTCCAAATAATGCCGGATGTTGCATAACCCCTTATGTCCGGTAACCCAGCACTTACGTAGCTACCGAGGTTTCCCGTGTTGGTTGTGCCCAACACATGCCTACCATTGAAATTAGGCAAATTAAACGTGGTAGAGCCGTTGCCCGATCCATACCGGGTACCGATAGCTGCAAACAACTTTGCATAGGTCGTTCTGGAGACCGCTGCACCGTTACATAAAAGCCAACCGTCAGGGATCGTGCTGCCGGCAATCATTTTGTAATCACCGGGCTGAGCCCCTTCGCTCACTGTGATGTCAATCACCTGATCGACATCACCGTTGTATTCGCCGACCTTTACGCCGTTCACATTGACAGTGAGCTTTTTCTGCTGAATGTCGACTGCGACCGCCTTGCCGCCGTCATAATCCCCCAGCTTCGTGCCATTTCTCTTAATCGTCAGTGCATACGGACTCTTGAGGCTCCCCGGAATCTTCGGAAGCGTTACGTTATACGTAGCCTTATTGCTCCCGTCATACGTCACCTTCGTCACACCGCCGATCTGCAAAGTAAGCGCCTGAGGATTTTTCAGCGACTTCGGAGTGCCGCTCAAATCCGAATAATTCCCGCTCGTTGCCACTTTCGCGGCATCTTCCACATTGCCGATGCGCGTGATCGGCATATCAATCGTTGTTACCCCGTCTGTCGGATCCTTTGAGATCAGACAGACGTCTCTCTGCTTCAACATCAGAAACTCCTTCAGGTTAACCCATAAGTCGGCTTGTCTGCCGGTCTTTCAAGGGAATCTCCAAAAGCCTTTACCGTCAGATTCGAGGCGGCCTCCAAAACCTTAATTCGTTTTTCAGCCGCCTGAAGTTCCGACAGCAGAGCCCCCGGATGACCGCCCTTGGTCTTCCCGTCAAACACATGCACCCGCTTGGTGTCCGTGTTGATCGCCATAACGCCCGCCGTAGCGGCCGTTGAGGCAATCTTGGAAGAAGTCCCCCAGTAAACGGTCTTCCGGTAATTCATCAGGCAATGCTCCCCAGGTCAAAATCAGCTGCCAGGTCAGCAGGAGAAATCTGACTCTTGTGCGCCAAAGCCCCCAAAGCTACAATGGCGTCATTGGCCGTCTTGGCATCATTGATACCCTGCTGCGCCTTCTTGTCCGTGGCCTGCAGTTCTTTCTTGGTCGCATATCCGGACAGATCCTGTCTTGCGCCAACCTCCGCCCACGCAACCCACGTCACAGTCCCGCCGCCGGCAGCCGTACCGGTACGCATAAAGACGCGTCCCTGATCACCGTCAACACCGCGGATAACTTGCAGAATCACAGATCCGCTTCTGCGCACAGAGACCTGAATGTTCTGATACGTGTCAGAGACACCACTGGGGCGATCCTTTGCCGTCGGGACAATAAACTCTCCTTCGTCTGTGAGACTGTTCAGGCCGATTGCTTCGCTGCCGCCACCTTCGGTAGCAGCTCCCGCCTTGAGCACGGTCCCGTTGAGCTTTGCAGAAAGCTGTGCGCTCGACACGGCATCAATATTCGTGCGGGCCTGCGTCTTCTGTTCGCTCGTGAGCTGCTGTGCCTCATAACTCACATGTTTGCCGGCAACTGTTTGCAAGGCCGTGAGAGCGTCCTTGTTGTTCTTGATGGCATCCGCAACTTCCTTGAGCGTATCCATCTCAGCGCCGACACCGTTAAGCAGATCATTCTTAACCTGCTGTTTGGCCTGCGTCACCAAATCTTCTGTCTTCTGAGAGCTGTAGACCTTGTTGGCAGCCTTGGCCGTATCATCGATGTTGGGTTTGCCGTCCAACGTAGTCTGCATAGCATCAGTCTTTTTCTGCAACGCCGCAATGGCCGCAGCGTTGGTCTCGGTCTCCTTCTGGACGTCGGTGACATCCTTCAGCAACGCACCCGGCAGACCGCCCGGAGTCTTGCCGTCCTGAATGTGCAGACGGTGTGTATCCGTATTGATGACAATGACCTTGTCCTTACCGGTAAAGCCGGCAAGCTGCTCAGTGGTACCGCCCAATTGTTGAATCTGAATCGGTTCAGCCATTTAAATATTCCCCAAATCAATTGAAGTAGAAAGCTCGGTCCGGCCTACATAGTCAAGCTCTGAAAGCTTCCCGAGATGCGGGAGGTTGCTTAACTCCCGGTAGTCCAAAACGCCCAGACGCGCAAGCGACTTCGTAATCGAATATGTCCCCGCCGCCTGATCAATCCGGACGATCTGATAAAGATTGCGCGATGCGTCAATCACAGAATCGCCTTCGCGCACGTTTTTCTTTGGCTCAAGTTCGTCCAGGGGATTCCCTGCACTTGAAGCCTCCAGCACCCGCCCGCACCAGCGGACGGAGAAGCCCTGGATCTCAATCGACTGCAAGAGCGACACCGCGCCGATGTTCTTCCGGGCCTGTTCCTTTTGTTCCTCAGTCAGGTTTTGCTCCGTAAAAAGCACCCCGTGCTTTGCTCCGGCCGGCCCCTGAATGCCGGGAACCTCAACAACCACAACATCCGGTGAATGCTGCGGCCTGACCTGACCGGGAAAGCACTTGCGCAGAACAAAGTCCGCCGGCGCGATCCCGGTTTTTCTGTTTCCGTCAAACACGTCTCACCCCCGAATGAACACAAATCCAACCGTCAATCACCCGTGTCAGGCGACCGTCCGGTGATTCAATGAGTAAGTCCCAATAAAAACGGCCGGGTGTGTACTCGGCCGTAATTCCCCGCGGGAAGGTCATTCGTATGCGCCCTCCGTCTTCAATGACAAGACGCTCATCGGAGGTCTTCAGAGAGTCAAGCCACGTATCATCCTCTGCGCTGCGGATCTGCATATCGGCCTCAAACCCTGTCAGATCCATCGGTCCGCGACCGTCCCTGAGGGCTAAAACGTAATCAGCATCCGTCCCGCGCCAAATCTCGAAGTTAAATCTTGCCGTCACGATTAAGCCCTCACTACGTCAGACCATAGGTCGGCTTACCGTCAGCACGAACACTTCTCTCGCCGTTCCCATGACGAAGCGCAGCCACACCGGAAGGCGTCACAGCTCTTGTTGCGTCACTTCCGGCTAGCGTTTCCTCGGTCGAGGCGATCTCAATGAGTCCGGCCCGTGACTGTGTGGACGTCAGCGACTTGAGCCCTGCCGGCGTCACGATGCGCGAATCGTCCTCACCAGCCACAACCTCCTCCGGTGTCGCAAGCTCTGCCATACCCGTTCGGTCTTTTGTGGCCGTCCGCTTGGTAAGGCCATAAGGCGTCACCGCCCGTTCTTTATCCGCACCGGCAGTAACCTCAGCATCTGTTGCAATCTCAATGAGACCGCGTCTTGCATCAGTCGAAGTCAGCGTTTTGAGCCCCGCCGGAGTTACCACGCGTGAGCCGTCACGGCCCTCAACGGTCTCTGCGTCCGTTGCAAGCTCGACAATGCCGCGCTTGGTGGCGGTTGCACCGTTAAGCTGGAAGTTCGTATCCCCAATCGTGACAGAATCCGGATTGATGTTCGTGAGCTCCAGATCAATCGCCATAAAGGCCTCAGCAATCGAAGCCTTCTGGATGATCGGCACGGCCCGGGAGCAGACGGCAAAGAGCGTTCCGGAATCCGTGTAGATACCGACCTCATAAACCGTGTAAGCATCCGCGCTGTCATCACGAACCGACACATGCAGGCGGTTATCGCCGATAGCGCCGCCGGCAATCGCTGTGAGGCGCTTAAATTCAGCCTCAAGGGCCGTCGTTCCGACAGATGCCTCATACTGGCCTGTTCCGAAAGCGACCTGTGTGAGCACCACCGGAGTTGTACCGTTTTGCTCCGCGTTAATGATCTCAGCAAGACCTGCCTGGGTAATCAACATACTTGCCGCAGCCATCATTCACCTCCCTTCCCAGCAGCCCAATCATTAATCAGACGCGCAAACAAAGCCGCGGCAGTGGCCGGCGTCAGCACATGTGTTTCGTCAATACCTCTCACAGCCTCTTCTTCTGTCGCAAGCTCAACAAGCCCCAGACGGCCGTTCGTTGCCGTCACCTGCCGGAGCACCGAAGGCGTAATGAACTTGTCGGCAGAAACGCCCCTGAGCGCTTCAGCCAGGCTTGCAGCTCTCGCATCAACTGCCGCCTTAAGCGCTACTGACGTAACAGCCTTCTGATCGTCTGTGCCCTCAACGGCCTCGACCGTCGTAATGAGAGCAATGAGGCCGCGCCTTTCAGTGGTTGCAGTAACCGCTGTCATCGCCGCAGGCGTCAGAGCCTTCTGAGAGTCCGTTCCTGCCTTTGCCTCATCGTCCGTTGCAAGCTGGACAACACCGGCGTTAGCCGTAGTAGCAGCCGCGTTGCCGAAACTCACGTCCCCAAATTGGATCGACTTCACGTCCACATCGGCAAACGTCACGTCAAGGGCCAGCAACAGTTCAGTTGCCTTCGTTTTCTGAACCACGGGCTCTGTCTGCGAACAAACCGCAAAAAGCGTTCCGTCGGCAAGAAAAATGCCGACCTCATAAACCGTATAGGCCTGAGCATCGGCATCCTGCATCGCTACATGGATGGCACCTTCTCCTGTGCCGCCGCCCTCGATGATCGGCAACCGCTTGATTTCCTCCGTGAGCGCCGTCTGCGACTCGGAGGGGGTGTATTTCCCCGCGCCCACGCCAATGTGGCTGATCGTCACGGCATTCGTCCCGGTCTGCCCGGCATTAACAATGGCCTGTCGTCCGACCTTGGTCACGACCATTTTCACTTTCGACTCTCCTCTGCCGCCAGCACCAGCCGCCGCTTAATAAGCGGTCGCACTGCAGCAACAATTCCAACCGTTCCGGAAGACCTGACTTCCGATGCGTCCGTGGGATAAATCTGCGCAAGGACAAGCGGTCTCAGGTACGCCGCCGCATTGATTCCGCCCTTGGCGTTCTGCTGAATCGTCAGGGTGTAATGACTTCGCAGGGGTTTTGCGTCATCAACCAGAGACACAATGTCTTCCTGCATCTCAACGTCAATAGTTCCCTCGACGTCAGCCTGAGTTGCCACGATCTCAAACGTATGTGGCTCTCCCTTCGGCGTTTTCTGCCACCACTCCCGGATAACAGCCGCAGAAGAAACAGACGCAAGCGCCTGTTTGACCGCCTCTACCGTTCCCTTTCGCCGTTTGTCGGCAATGGCCGTTTTCAGCACACTGCGCTTAACGGCCAAAGGCCATGTGTCGCGCCACACCGAAACGTCATACTGTGTTGCAAGATGATCCAGGGCCGTGCTCGACTGACGGTCAATCGAAACGTAGATCGACGGAATATCCACAAACCCCGAAGCAATCTGAAGTTGCGGATCAATGGCCTTGGCCGCAGCAGCAACGCCCTCATCCTTTGCAATCGAATCCGGCAACAGGTCATCCAGAACCACTTTTTCCAGTTCAATTGCCATCGCTATTCCGCCTTTGTGCCTTCATAAACAACCGTTACCTTGGTGCACTGCGCTACCTTGCTGCCGGTGAGTTGCACAAACGAAGACGGCTGCATGCTCGAATCATTCACGCGGGCAGCACCGGCATTGATCACAGCCGCCACCAGACGCCCGGGCAAAATGTCACGTCCGATCTTTGACTGCTGCCATACGCGGTAGCTTTCAACTGCCTCATTCACAGCCTTCTGAATGAACTGCGCCTTGGGCTTGTCCTCATCAAGGATCCAGTAATGCAGCACGATCTCATAGGGGACCGCCTCGGGCGAAAGTACCTGAACGTAGTCAGTGAGCGGCCTGATCGTGTCTGAGCTCAGGTAGTCGCGAATCTGCGCAAGAACTTCTTCAGTGGGAAGCACGCCTCCCTCCAGTAGCGGGTAGACATCTACTTCCCCCGGCACCGGAGACACAACCGACACGTCAATCACCGCAGAGCTCACCGACTTTGCGTGATAGATGTAGGCCTTGCTGGGGCCGGCTACCGAAAAGCTGTTTGGCGCGAGCCGCACACGCTCGGCAAACTCTGCGTCACTTTCAGCATCGGCCCCGCCGGTCGTAATCGTGATGTTTTCAGCAGAAGCCACAAAAACGGACGGAATAACCATGGTCGAAATCTGGCCTGCCAGGTAGTCGTTCCCGACAGTACCGGACTGCGTGCAGGTAGCCGTTACTTCACCTTCAAGTTTTCCTGCAGGGATTGCAAGAGCACTGTCCGTAGCAAACGTCACCACACCATTTGTCACCTCAAAGCCCTCTGGGATCTCATAAATGTTTGCCAAGGCCTGAGCCAACCTGAAGCGGATCGTGGTTTTGGCGCTGCTTTCCGCCAGACGTTTCACCGAAAGGTAGCTCCCCAAGGCATCCAGATACTCACCCTGTGCGTAAGAGAGAAGATTTTGCTGTGCCGCCGTGTTCACCGCCGCACGCTGCTGGATGAGAATGTCGGCAATACTGAGCAGGAAAAGTCTCACCGGATCCCCGGCTGCAAGGCTTCGCCCGGTAATCTCCTGGTACTTCGTCAGAATCTCAGACTTGATGCTTTCGGCATCCGTTGTCAGGAACTCAACCGCCGGCAGATTCCAGCGCGGAAAACTTTCTGCCATCACTCTTCTCCCTCGTTCAAGATGGAAACAATCACCCGCGGCCTGATCAGGCCGTCCATGGCTTCTGGTTCCGTCCCTTCAAACTCAACCGATTCAACGCGAACGCGCGGCTCATAGGACTCAACTGCCTCAATCACCGCCGCTGTCATCAGGCTGCGTGCCACCGGATACGGTTTATCCAGATGCTCCCATGAGATCCCTAGATCACGGTCCAGCGGGACACTGCCCTTGCGTGTTGCCAGGATGGTGCGCACGTTCTGCAGGATTTCTTCACGCTCAGAAGACGGCTGAAAGCTCACATCCCTCACCGCAGTCACTGCATAAGCCATCAGACCACCTCCGACAATTCAACCGACGCTTCAGCCACAATGCAGACACCCGCTCCGGTGTGGAAACGCCGCTCTTCCGAAACGGACTCAATCACAAATCGCCCGAGATACTCACCACCGATCACCAGAACATGGGACTCATGCCCGTCCGTCAGGCGCTTTAACATCGTGAGCCCCAAGAGCGGCGGAACGTTCAGTGACGTATCAAACCGCAGCCGCAGGCTGATGCGGTCAAGTTCCGGGCCGATCCATTCAAGTACCGGCTTTTGCCCGATGACATCGTGCTTTGCCCACCTCACCGAGCGGCTTCTCGCCAAATCCTTAAAAGTGAACACCTTGTCAAAAGCACAAATAAAAGGGACCGTACCGAACACCCCCAGAACGGGCATCAGCTTGCTCATCTTTTAAGCTCCTTAATGGGGCCCGGACGTCTCTGCGCCGTCCCCTTGTTCCTTGTGCGTGTGATTCTTCAGACTGATCTTGCCCGCGGTCACGTCACCGTCAGACTTCACATCGCCAGTTGTTTCAAGCGAACCCTCAACCTTGGCGGTCGCTCCGCTGCCGCCGGAAATCGCAAAGCCACCCTGGCCGGTAATCAACTTCTTCACCGTGAGCGCTCCGTCAACCATCAAGTTTCCGGTGACATGTGTCTCAGGCGTATCAACCGTCACCAGCATGGACGCCTTCACCGTGGCCGTTTTACAGGTCACCATCACAGCTTCCGGAACTGTGGCCGATACGTTCTTTCGGTCCGCCGTCAGCACCGTGCCTTCGATAATCGCCGTCAGCACGTGGGCTGCCATATCGTAGGAAATGCGCGTCCCGTCTTTAAACAACGTCGTGCGCTTGTTCTCATCGCTTTCCGGAAGTTCAATTTCACCCGCGTAAAAACTCCCGATAATGAAGCCTTCCTCCGGCCCCGTCGGCAGGAAAAGGCAGAGCACATCCTCGCCGACATTGACGCTGTTGAAGTCCTTCGTGGCAAAGGTGTTGCGCTGCAGAATCGGCAGGTCAAAAGAAACCGTACCGTCATCATCGTCAAAAACCACGCGGGCCGTTCCCTTTTTCGGGTTGATACTTGAAACCTCTCCGATCCGGATCAGGTCATTAATCTTTTCCGGCAGCGCGGAGTGTTCAAAAAGTCCCATCTCAATACGCGTTGTTCACACGCCTCAAACTAATGTCCGTTCTGTAGCCGGACGAATCCAGCGAATGCACTGCTTCTTCGATGATGAAGTTCCCGTCAAAGCTGCCGAAGCCGCTGCACTCAACAACGGCACCGGCCACAAGCATGACATCGCCAATAACTGAAATCCGCCCCGTCACCCGACGTTTATTGAGGCTGCGCAACTTTGCCGTTGCAAGGCGCTTTGCCTCCTCAAGGGACTTAGCCCGGCGCTTGAGGGCATACTCCTGCCCGTTTGGATCGACATCCGGATCGGTGGCCGTGTAGGTCATCACTGCCGGATTTGTGCTTTTCCCGGATACCGGTCGCAGGTTGAAGTCATAACCGCCCGCCTTTTGCTTGGTTTTCTGTTTCGGGTCCCGGTAGGACACCGTACAGGTGCGGTATGACTCGCTCTGAGCACTCTCAAATTCCCAAGAAATGACCTGCGATGTGCCCAACACGAGCGTTTCAACCGGCGCTTTCTTTTCGTAAGCCGCCTGATCAAACACCACAATCTGATCATCTGTGACCTTCAGGGAAAAGCCCGCTTCATCGGTAAGCCTCACCAAAAACGCAAGATCACTCTCTTTTGACTGATCCTGCCTGTCGTACTCCGGATCCGTCTGCGTATCAAAGAGAAGCCCCACACCAGCCTCACCTGCAATTGATCCGGCAATCGCTTTGAGCGTTGTCTTCTCCCAGGCCCGGGTTCGTAGCCTGCGGCGAATCGGCTTATTCATAGGCACCGACACCGCCCTCATTTCGAATACTCTGGGCGATCCGGACACCCGCAGCGTATCTGCGTAAAAAGTACCGCATGCGAGCTCAATGCCGGGAATAAGAACAGTTCCGGCAGACAAAAAAGCCTGAACCACCTCGCCGCCGTCAGGCTTCCACTGCGAGGCCCACTTCCCGTCCGGGTCCATGAGCGTCAACGTCACCTCATCGGCCTCGGCATTCTCTTTGTCGGTATAGGAAAAGGAAAGAAGATCCGGCATCAGATCCTCCGTCACGTCCGTTTTCGATGCAGAAAAAAGCAACCGAAGTCTTGTCTGCAGCGGTTCCATCAGTGCCTCCTTTTCCAAGGCGGAAGGTTGAGCTCGCATGCCGCCGACTGCGTGTTGATCTCCGGCACTGCCAGCCGCTTCCCATACGAAAAAACCACAGTCTTCCTGTGGTTTATGTTGGCCCGGATGAGAACATCCAGAAAACGCTCATCCCCATAGAGGCGCTTTGCTATCGCATCCCAGGTGTCGCCCTGTTTGGTGACATACTCCGTCATTAAAGCTCCTTAGGAAAATGAGAGTCTCCGTTCTTCCGCCATGAGACGCTGTAGACCCTGCTTCAGGCTCTTGCTACCCTCGGTCAACCCGCGGCGCACCCCTTCATAAGCATCTTTGCCTCCGGATACATTGATGACCGGCGCGAAGTTCACATTAATGGAAGCCGGCCCCTTGCCTCCCACTTCCGGCAAACGGGAGAGCGGAAGAATGGCCTCAGACTCTTTACCTTCGCCAACCATTGCCAGGGTCGGTCCCGTTGCGATACCGCCCTCGGCAAGTTGCGGGACCTTCGGGATATCCACAGACAACGACTTTCCGCCGAGGCCGGGAACCCAGTCCGGCACCTTAAACGAGAGCAGGCTGTTGATTGCACCGATGAGCGAATTGATCATCCCGATCACCGAGTTAATCGGCCCCTTAGCAGCCGCTGCAATGGTGTTCCAGGTCTGCGTCATGTATGCCTTGACGGTATCCCAGTTTTTATAAAGGGCAATACCGGCGGCCACAAGGCCGGCAATTGCTGTGACAGCAAGACCTATGGGATTAGCGCACATAAAGCGCAGAGCAATGCCAAGCCCCTTGACCGCCAACGTCAACCCCTTGGCAACAACCCCGGCTCCGGCGCAGGCTACAGACCATACTTTTGCTGCCGCTCCGCCAGTAAGCATGGATGTCCTGACAGCCAATACAGCCTTTGAAGCAGCAAAAATCGGAGCAAAAATCAGCCCCACAGCCATACGTATTGCATGAAATGCCATCACAGTTGTCAAGGCAGCACCACCCGCCGTCATCAATCCTGAAACGAGGGTCTGATTTCGCGAAACCCAATCACCGACCACCTCGCCCATTCGGACAAACTCAAGCATTGTCGTCCGCAGGGGTTCCAGTAACGGCGCACCCACAGCCCCGCTGACATAACTGATCGCATGGCCGGCCAGTTCCAAAGCATTTGAGGTCGTTTTCATTCGAGCCTCAAATTCACCGAGCATTGATCCGGAGTAGTTCTCCCGCTTAGCCACCAACTCGAAGTTTTTCGCCAGCAGTTCCGTGTTTGCCAGCATCGGACCAAGCGCCCGAGCACCTTCATCCCCAAACATTGCGGTGAGATACTGCATCTGAAGCTCTTTGGGAATCTTCACCTTGATGCCGTTGAGCACATCCATGATGGCTTTCGGGGCATCCTTCTGAATCTGCTTTTGCAGCTGAATCGGATCAAACCCGACGTTACCGAATGCGGCAGCCTGAAGATCCGTCATACCGCCGCCACGGGTCAGAGCACGCATGAATGCGTTGATACCCGTGGCTGCCACCTCGGCTTCAGCCCCTGAGCTGATGACTGTGGCAGCAAGAGCGGCCGTCTGTGTTTCCGTCAACCCTGCAACCTTTCCCAAAGCACCATACCGCTGCAGTGTTTTTCCGATCTGTTTAGCCTGAGCCGCGTTTGCATTGCTCAGAGCATTCGTCGCATCCGCCAGGGCCACCGTCTGATCCTGCGTCAGTTGCATACCAGAACGCCACTTCGCCATCATTTCACCGGCATCGGCCGCTGTCATGTCAAAAGCCACGCCCATTTTTGCCGCTTGTTCAGTAAAGGCAGCCAGCTCACCTGCTGCAACGCCGGACTGTCCGGCCGCCGCCGCAATCTGCGCTAATCCTTCTGCAGTCACCGGGATAGACAGACTCATTTTTTCCAAAGTCGTCTGCATTTTCGCAAGTCCCTGAGGATCATCGAAATCCACAACTTTCGCAATATCGGCCATAGCATCCTGCATACTCATGGCCGCCTTAACAGGCGCAGACAGGGCATGAACAGCCTTTTCTCCGACGAACTGCATCATCACAACAGAAGAAACTGCCAAGTCCGCACTCGCTTGCATGCGCTGTCCTGCCTTCAGCTGTTTTGCTTCTACCGACAGCAACCTGCGGCGAGCCGCAGTCAACCTTACAACCGCCTGCTCCATTTGCGCTTGTGACTGCGCCAAATCCTTTGTCGTCTTACCGTATTGAGACAGGGCAGCATTCCCCTTGCGGACACTGTCTTTCTGAGCATCAAGCGCCCTCTTCGCCTTTCTGAGCTTTTCCTGCTGCTCAGACAAAGCCTTCAGCATTTCTGTTGACGGCGATTTCGTTCCGGCAACTGCTTTACTCAGACTATCAACAGCAGCCTTACAGCGGAAGAACTCTGCCGCAGCCGCTTTTGCCCGTTCCCTGGCAGCAATCAACCCTCTGATGTCTTTACTCGTTTTATTGAGTTCTGCTGTTTTTTCAGACAAATTTTGGGTATTTGCAGCTGCCTTACTGAAATCCGTTGCGAATTGGCTGCTGTATTTCGATTGCAAGCGAAACAAAATTTCGTATTCATTCGCCATATTTCAACCAAAAATCAATAAAATTGCTTAAGAGGAGTATGGAGACACACAATGTTTTACAACAGCGCTTCAACAAACCCTGAACTTCCCATAGAGATCCAGGAACTCGCCAGAACCCCCTTTTCCGACGCGATGGATCTGATCGGTGCCGTACTTAAATTGCTGGGAATTTTTCTGCTCTTTGCTGTCTGCTTTGGTGCCGGCATCATTTTTTATGTGACCTACTTCATCAAGTAACTACTTTCGGACTTTCAACTCATCCGCAACAGCCTCACACCACTCATAAAGCTCCGTAATCGGCCGCTCAAACCACTCAGCAGCACTTCCTCCGGCACCTGATGCAGCCAATCTGAAACAGTAGCGCATCAGGTTTTTTATTCCTTCGTCAATGTCACCGCCTGCTGCTCTGTCGTTACCCGATCCTTGGCCTGCTGAATTATTCGGGCCTCGACCTCTCCGAAACCCGACAAGAGCAAAAAATTAATCACCGTCTGCGTGATGACGACATAATCCGGAGCCGGAATGTAGTCAAAAAGCTCCACCGGCAACTTAGAAGCTCTGGCCGCCAGATAAGATGCAAAATCAGAATCAGCCGACAACACAAAGGACACCTTTTGAGGATTGGCGAGTTCAAACTCCTTTTTTGCTTCCTTGATATCGCGACCGCTCAACGAGTCCAGATCCAACGGGATCATTTCGTAAGTCTTGTCTTCAAACTTTACCGGCCTTAAAAGCTTGTGCACCACATTGCTCATTGTCACGTCTCCTCATCCCCGGACTGGCCGGGGATATCTTGTCTCATCAGTTCAGTCCCAGATCGCCGCGGACGGACGACAGAATGTCTGTGTCGCCGAACTTAGCCACATAGTTGAACTTGTCGATTTCAATCGCGGCCTTGCCGTCCACATAGAGCTTGAGGTACATCACCTCAAATTCTTGTTCGGTGTCCGTCGTTGCCCCCGTCTCAAAGGAGCCAAGGTTTGTCGACTTCGTCGCAATCCTCAGCGTCATTCGCACGGGCTTGGTCGAGTACGTCCCTTCGGAGGCGTCATAGACCTGCTGCGAGCCGCGGACTTCCACGGAGTGCGCACCGGGCGATGCAAGCGACATTGCCGCCTTCTCAATCGTCCGCCAGTTAAAGCTGACCGTGATCGAGCTGTAATGTCCGAGCACCGGGCTTTCCACTTCCCCGGCAATGCCGGCACCGCTCACGGTGTCGGTCATGGCTTCAATCGTCGGGAGCGTGACGGTCGCAATCCCGAGCAGATCGTTGTTGTCGTTATAGACACGAAAGCCGATCAGCCGCTCCGGAATCTTGTTGGATCCTGCTGCCATTCTCTTTTCCTCTCATTAACCAAAAAGTGTCTGCAGATAGCTCGGGTCATACTCAAGCATGAACGAGATCTCGCGGTTCGGACTGGGCGGCGTAATGCGCACATGGAAGACTGAAATGCCGTCCATTAAATCCGTTGTGGGGTTGTCCGATTCGCGGAACTCCACAGTGCCTCCCAGGATGTACTGCTTGGCCGCAAGGCCGTTCATCCAGATGTTGGCCGAATCCACAATCACATCCACCTGGCGGCGCGTGAGCGGATAGTCAACACGCTGCCAGAAGGTCTGCACAAATGTGTTACCGACCCAGGCAAACATACGCCGGATCGGAATAAAGGCATCCTTCACGTCAGTGTTAGCCGGGTAGCAGGCTGTACGGTTTCCCCAGCACTTCCAGCCGCCTGTGAAGTTCAGAGCCGTCACAATTCCCTGGCCGTTAAGGTAAGCGGCCGTCTCAACATCCAGCCACACCTCTTCGCCGTCGTCAAGAACCGCCGATGTCATCTGGTAATTCTTGTTGGATGGCGAGACGTAGGGCACATCATCGTTTTCAGAATCCACCTGACCAATGAGGCCCGCAAGTTGCGTGGACTGATTAAAGACGATGCCGTCTAAAGCAAGCTTCGGCCAGCAGGCAATCTGCGTCGGATCCGTCACATTGTTCGTGTTCTTCCAGGCTGCGGCTTCAGTGTAGGTCTTCACCTCATCGGTCGGGATGTCAACGATGCAGACAGCATTAAAAACGGAATTGATGCCGGAGGACTTTGCAGCCATCACGGCAGCCACGCCCGGATTCTCGGAAAATCCCGGAGCAATGATGAGACCGGGCACCAAACGGAAACGCGGGAAGCATTCGCTCACCAGTTCAAGCCCGCTCTTGACACCGGCAGCGGTCACACCGCCGATGATGTCATCAGCCGACACCTTGGACGGGTCGAGCTTTTCAGCTGCAAACGTCAAGTCCGTGCCCGTCGCGCAAAGGAAGTCGCCTTCGGAGTTCTTAAGCGACGTAACCACCAACTGGCCGTCATCGTCAAAGGAGAGCGTGTAGTCCGTCCCCCGGGCGTAATCACCGCTCGTTCCGGAGAGAACAACAGTGGACGCAATGATGGCCGTTTCCGGAATCGTGGCACTGCCGGTCTTTGTGTCCAAAGCCACCTGAGTAATGGAGGCCGTCACCTTGTGCTTTGTCGGGTCAAGCACGTTAACAATGATCGCGGGCCCGACGCCGAACAGCGAGAACTGCGAGTAAATGAACTCGGAGATCGAAAAGCCGAACTTCTTCAGGCCGCTTGCCGCATCATCCGCAGGCGGCACGTAACCAAACTCCTTCACCGCCTCAGCGTAGGAGTAAACGAGCTTCGGCACATTGACGTTGGACGGATCGGTCATGTTGACCGGAGCCGTGCCGACGATAAAGGGAATGCCGGCAGACACCTCTGCTGTCGGCAGCAACGAGGTAGCTACCTCGGAAATTCTGACACCGTGGTTATAAGCCATAGTCAGTGCTCCATAAATTTCAGAATTGATCTTCAAACTGCGGCGTTTTAATGAGCCACCGGGTACTCATCGACATCTGCCAGTTGGGCCAGGGCTGATCGTCCGGCAGCCTGCACTCCAAAGGGAACTGCAGCACGTAGCGGCGATCCAGCGTCTGCATCGGCATCCTGAGCAAAGCCGTCCGGATACGCTCTGCCATCGTCAGCAGATAGGCGTAGCCGTCATTACTGGTACTGTGACAGCAGAGAATGAGGTCAACCGTGACCTCCGTCACTTCACGTTCAGCCGTTGACCCCATCACACGGACAATGATCTGCGGCGAGAAGTCCAGGTCCGTTTCGCGCTTCTGGGGCAAATACCCGTCAACAACTACCGGCTTGCGCATCAGCTGGTCATCGCAGGGCATGGCCGAAAAGGTTTGCGACAAATCCGCCAGAAAAGACCGCAGCGCAGCGGCCAACATAATCTCAACCACTTCGCTTTTTCTCCATCAGACGTTTTGTTTCATGTTCCAGGCGCTCAGAAAGCGTTTCGGAAATCACCTGTTCAACGAGTTCGTGACGACCATCCTCCGAGAGCATCTCCGGAACGGAGATTTCCTTCAGATGCACAATCGGATAGCGGCCGGGCCCGACACGGGTAAATATCTGTCCCTTGTGCTTAAAGCCCCTGGGAAGAACCTTCGGCTTCCCGCGCTGTGCCTCCACCCTAATCTGACGCTGTCCAGATCCTGTTGTTTCGGCCACGCCCGCCGGGCGATGCCTGAACTTCATCAGAGGAATCCTTCGGCCTTTGCTGACAATCTCTCCGGTCGTAGAGTTCGGGCTGAACTTCTGCACCCTGAACGTCCGCTTCACATCCGAGGACCTGATCGTGTAATCCTGCGTGACCGCTTTCGCGGCCGCAGTCTTACCCCGGTCAATCGCACGGTTGGCTGCCAGAGAGAACGCCTTTTGCAGACCGCCCGGTATCCCCTGCAGGTACATCCGGACATGCTCAAGGGCATCATTGTCGACAGAAACGTTGAACTGCGATTTCACCGCGCCTTCCTTTCGGCCTTGATCACAATGAGTCCGTCCTCATCGCTGACGTGCTTCACAACAAACATAACGTTGTCAATAGTGAACACCTCATCAACCGCCGGGGCCCGTATCTCGGAGGAGAGCACATAGACGGTCGTGAGCAGCGTGTACACGCCCTCATAAAGAGAGGGCGCGGTATCAGCCTCATTCGTGTCGATGATGCAGCGCAACCGACGCCCGTTGATCTCATGAACTTCGGCAAACTCCTCCATGTTCATGAAAACCGTCAGGGCGTCACGCGCCACCATATCCTTGAACCTGCTCATCAGGCCGTCACAATATCGCTCATGCGGCAGAAGCTCTCCGGATGCCGCACAGCAACGTCAATGGACTGCAACGCACGGATTTCCACGCCGCCGTTGTCGTATGCCGTCTGGCTGTACGGGTTGGGAAGCAGTTCCACCACGCCCCATTCGCCGATCACCAGGTCAGACCAGTTGCCGAAGAAGAGTTCGGAGCAGTTCGTGGCCGTGCCCTTCGTAAGGTTCTTGCGCACCTGATTACTGCGGGCGACCGGATAGCCGTTCAGTTCTCCAGGAATGCCGTTCTTCACAGTCTCGGTGATCGTCTTCCAGATGTACTGCTTGTTGCCGTCCTTGATTTTCTTCATGGCACCGATGGTCACAGCGTTGGCAAGGTAAGCCATCGTGGCCACGTCTGCGTTGGCATCGGCCACCAGTGTTTCCATTTCGATCAGGTGGTCGAAGTCAATGGGTGCACCGTTTTCGCCGCCTTCGACCGTCAGGATGCCGGCCTGGTTGGCAACGCCAAGAGGCATACCATCTTCACCGGAACCGCAGAGCGCGGCAAGGTCAAGGCCGAGGGCAATGGCCGTAATGAGTTCACGGCGGACAAAGATTTCAACACCGATGGAGGTCTGCATCAGCATATTGCGGGACACAAAGGACTTGGCCGCAATGGTCTTCATCTTGAGAGGCACCTTGTCAAAGGTAGCACCGGACTTACTGACAGTGCCGGTTTCGCTGATCCACTGGGTGTTGGCTACGCCCGTCTGACGCGGAATTTCAACGTTGCCGACAAGCCCCGTGAGCATCGTGGCACCCAGGCGCGTCACCATGGCCTTTGCTCGCAGCGCTTCAATAAAGGAGCCGGCAAGAAGCTTCGTCTCAACAAGGTTGCCGCCCTGTGCGGCCGTACCGACAAGGTAATCGCCGGCATCACGGCGACCTGTGAGGGAAATGTCCGTGGGCATGAAGAAGCCGTTGGTTTCTCTGCCCATGCGGCGGGAGAGTTCCACGGAGACTTCGCGTTCAAAGCCTGCTGCACGCCAGTCGTTGTTAAGCGATGCGTTCAGCGCACGGACAATGCTGTACTGCCCCTTTTCTTCCGGTGTGAGACCAAGGTTCAGATCCTCGGCCACACGGCTCTTGGGGTCGGCTACAGACGTTGCGCTGCGCGTGCGCAGCTCTTCCATAACCGCTGCACGGGCTTCGTCGAGCGTGCGTCCTTCATTGATCAAGGCGTCACGGCGATCCTGGCTGACATGGAAATCGCGGCACATTGTTTCGATGCCGCGGATACGGGCTCGTTCAGCGCTGCGCACCTGATCTTCATTGACGCGGATTTCAGCTGGATTGGCATCAACTTTCAGGGCGCGCGTTTCGTCCTTCACCTGTTCAGGCTGCATCATCTTCTTTTCCTCGGGCATAGTGTTTCCCTCTTCCTTCTGTGGTTTACTCAAACTCCGATAAACGCCGACAGAAGGATCTGCCGGCACCGTTACCAAAGACACTTCAAAAATTTCCCAATCGGTCGCACGGCGCGTCTGTTCGTCCGGCTTATCCCAGGCAAACACGCGGTATCCGACCGACACATTGACCAACACACGGTCCTTCACCAGATCCAGCGCCCGGCTGCCTTCTTCCGTTTTGGCAAACCGAGCCCGAATGTAAGTTCGGTGTTCGTCCTGCTCAATGCCGTCAACGACACCGAGCAGACGATCCCAGTCGTGGTTAAAGAGCAGCGGCATTGACCGCTGGCGGTCACCGGTTCTCATCGCTCCGGGTTCATGACTCAGAACCTCAAAGAGCCCGCTATACATCTCCACAGGTGCATCGGATACGGCCGGAAAGCGGAATGTCCGCGCCTCTTCGTTCACATCGGCATCCGAAGCCGCAAGCGATCTGTACCGCAGCTCCTCGGATTCCTTCGGCGTTTCTTTCGTCATCCTTGTCTCCAATAAAAAACCGACGATCACTCGTCGGCCTTTTCCTTCTTCTCTTCTTCCGGCTTTATCTTCACCGGCTGATCAAAGTTGAGCCCTAGTTCGGCCGCACGCTCGCGGTCGCTCTGAATTGCCTTATCCACGTCCTCGCGGTCCTGACCGTTTCCGATCGCCGCGATCACATCACTTCGGCTCATGAAGCCATGCAGGACAGCAAGCGCATAGGCCTGAACTTCCTTCGCCGGATCAACCCAAGACCAGCCGCGCGGCTTAAAGCGCACTTCCTGATACCGTGACTTGTTGTTGAAGTAGTCCGGGATATCCACCGCTCCGGAAAGAACGGCCGCATCAAGCCACCTCCGGTAAATCGGCGTCAGGTAGTTGCGGATCAGCCACCCCTGCAGCACACGCCAGAGATCCCGCTCGTTTAAAAGCGCCAAACGACTGCTGGAGTAGTTGCTCTGGCTGTAATCCCGGCTCAAAGCCTCATAGGAGACGCCGACACCGGCCGCCACTTCGCGCAGCATGTAACGCATGAAAGGGTCAAGGTTGGCATTGGGGCGACTCGGAGAGAATCCCTCAAAGCTTTCACCAGGGAGTAATCGCTGGAAAAGCCCCGGAGAGCTCTTCACAATCGGCTGCTCGCGTGCTCTCTTGAGGATTTCTTCGGTACCTTCTGCACCACAGACGTCAATCCCCTGCTTCACAAAACCGACGATGTTGGCCGCCGCCCTTGCCGCAACGAGTTCGGACTCAGTGTAGCCGCCCATATCCCTCATCTTCCGAAGCGCCATGTGCATCCACGGCACACCTCGGGTCTGTGGCCAGCGCTTCACGATGTACATGTGAAGGATCTCATCAGCCGCGATGCGTCGAATCGTGGCCGCGGCCGGACTGCTCAGAAACGTCGTGTCCCCTGGATGTGTTGTCCGCATCCAGTAGGCCAAAGGCCTGTGCCACTCGTTCACCTCAACACCAAGCCGCACCGTTGAACCCTGTCGGGTCTGAAAAGTACCGCTCGCCTGATCCAGCAGCAGATCCGGCTCAATGAGATCAAGTGCAAACGGGATACGACCGCCGCCAAAAGCCTTGGGGACGATCCGTACCAGGGCTTCGCCGTCAGAGAACACGCCGCCTACGGCCACCCGCAGGAGATCTGTGAGAGACAGAAGTCCCGCCGTATGGCAGGTATTGCGATCCGACCATTCAGCCCAAGCCGCTTCAATACGGTCATTGATGGCCGCGTCCGGCTTTCCGTCAGCTCCAGTCACCAGACACTGCAGCCCGATTCCGGTCCCCACGACGTTGTCCTCAATGATGCGTTGCAAGTTTGCCGCGTGAGGATTGTCACGGATCATTTGCCGACTGCGGTTGCGCATCGTCTCAAGACTGCCGGCAAGCTCTGTGTCTTCACTCGACCCTCCGGCCATCCAGTCACTGGTGAGACGGCCGCCCGCGGCTGCAGCGTACTGACGCTCAACGTACTCACCGATTTTCTGCCTCCGGGCCAGCGTCCGAAAATAATTGAACAGTTTCATGACACAAATTCCACATGCATCCGACGCGGATCAATACCACGCCGCCTGCAGCATTCGAGGTACACCTGTTTTTCCCAGTACTCGACCAGGTCCATCAGCTCTTTTGCGCTGTTGTACGTGAGATTTCGCGTACCAATGGTGTAGCTTTTGACGCGGGAACCACCTTTTGTGTAATCAGCAAGAGCCGCCTTTGCCTGAGCTAAACATTTTTGCGCTTCAGTCCGGTGGTCAAAGCCCTTGTCGGTCATGGCTGCAATCACACGAAAATCCCGCAGCGCAACCGTTTTCCGGTACGAATCCCCGTAGGTCATCTGCATCAGGAGGATGGACTCCCCTTCCGGCAACTTCTCTGACGCTTCCGGAGAAAGCTCAATGCGCACCGTATCGCTGCGTCTTTTCGCCGGCACCTTTACCAGGCAACCGGCAGCCGTCCGGATGAAAGCCGTTGGTTCGGCATCCGGATGCAGGCACTGAAAATGCTCTTTGACATTCACCACCCACTCCCGGCTGTCCCCGGCAATAAGTCTCTCTACCATGAGTTGTTCCCGTTAAAGGCATTGAAGAAGTCGTCACGCGCTACCGGAGCCTCTTTCTTTTCTTCAGGCTTCTTCGGCGCTTCCGTCGACAACAAATCCATCTGCAGCTGTGTACTCTTTTCCTGATCCCACCGCGCCGGAGACCACAGATGAAGTTTCAGCGAACGTGCGGCATGAAGTGCGTAGACCTCACAGTCAAGCGCCTCATTGCGCACGCCTGACTTTTTCTGCCATACCCGCCGGGCGCTGTGACTCGCCGGAGCCTTCACTTCACTGGTGATCTGCTCCCAGTAGTCGGGACGCACCCCCTTGTACCAGTGCATACGTCCGGGGCCGCGTCCTTCGAGCTTGATGCGGCCAGCATTGGCATCCACACCGAGAATCAGGTCCTTTGCTCTGGATGTTCCGACAATGAAAGGCTTCAGGCCGAACTTCACGGACTTCTGTTGGCCGTTGAGGTCAACAGAAGGTTTCGGCGTTGTGAAAATCTCCTTACTGTCATCGTTGACAGAAGAGCCTTTGATCGCCATGAAGCCACGGGACATTCGCTTTCTGACAAAGGTGTAAACGGCATCACTTGTCTGCCCGTCTGAAGAGTCAATGGAAACTGCACGGATACGCAGTTGCGTCCCGTTCGGCCCGGCGAACTTTCTCGACAGGAGAGCATCCAGATCAGGCCATGCCCCTTTTTCCGGAAGCATGGTCTTACCGGAGATTTCGCCCCAGAACAGAAGCCAGGACTCTTCGCCCGGGCCCCACGCCCGGATGATGACCGCCAGGCGGTCATGCTGAACGTCCACGCCCGCCGTCAGCACACAGCCGACCTCGGGCACCGTGAGTTCGTCGTAATCCTCAACGCGCTCAGCCAGTACATCCGGTTCCGGAAGTCCGCTCTTAAACGCATAAGGAAGCCCAAGCTGCGAGTTAAAGAAACTGCGCATCTTGGAGTCGTCACCCTGATCAAGCGCATGTTTGGCCGTCAGGTACTTATCCACCAGATTCCGGAAGCGAGATCCGGGAAACGGACTGTAGATCTCGTTGATGTAAAAGCCCGCTGTGTCGTTAAACGGTGCGGTGGCACGCCACACGCCCTGTCGCACGGCACGGTTTTTCTTTGCGTCATCCCAAACGGTCCCGCAATGAGGGCACACGTAATAAGCTGAATCAAGCACCGCATGTCCGTACACCTCATGGTTGATGTTGGGATCTTCGTTCCACTTCACGTTGTCCCAGGACAAAACGCTTTCCTGACCGCAGTCTGGGCAAGGAACAAAGAACTTTCGTTTGTCAGACGTCTTGTAGGCCTGCTCCACGGCCGAGAATCCTTCGACCGTCGGAGTGCCGCCGTAAATCACCTTACTTCTGGCGAATGTTTTTGTTCGTTCAATAAGCAGCGTGATCGTGTCACCCTGCTCTTTAATGTTCGTGTTGCAGTCGTCCGGCTCTTCCACACAGACCACCGGGGCCGGCGTCGACTTCACCGAGGACGGTGAGTTGGAACCTACGAGTTTCAGGAAGCCGCCGGGGAATCCCTTGAAATTCCATCGGTTGTTCTTGTCGCGTCTGGACGCAATCGGGATTTTCTCCATCAGGTGCGGAGTAGCCTCAATCATGGGCGTGAGCTTTTCGTCGTTGAACTCCTTGGCTCCGCCTTCTTTGGCAAACATCACAATCATCGGGCAGGGATCAATATCAATGCGCCTGCCGATGTAGTTAAGGAGCACGCCGTCAGTCCACGCCACCTGTGCAGACTTCTGAGCAACCACTCTGCGGACTGCCGGATCATCCAGCGCTGCGTGAATCCCCCTGATCCACGGCGTCAGACCCGCGTTGTACTTGCCCGGCGTTGCCGTTGACTTCGCGCTCATTCCCCGGAAGGCTTCCGCCCACTCCGCGGTTCCCATCTTCTCCGGAGGCCGAATTACCTGCGCGAGCTTCTTCAGGATTTCCTGAATTGCCGGCGAGGTATCCGGACAGATGGTGAAGAGCGTTGTAGGTGTGTTCATTCAAAATCGTGACATCGATGTCTGTTCCGTACAGGGTGTCAAGCTCCAATTTCAGTTTGTCATCGCGCGCCAGAAGCTCCTGGCGAAATGCCGTGAAGACGTTCTCCAGCTCGGTCATCAGCTCGCCGATGTTGACAAGCTGTCGCCGCTTCTCCGCCAGCTGCAGCGTCTTGAGCTCGCGGTCGACGCGCTCGGTCATCGCGCGTTCCTTGTTGAGGTCGTACTCGCCGTCAATCGAGGCCTGCCCGGCGGCCACTTCCCTCAGTCGAGCGCAGTAAGCAAGCCGGACTTCGTCGAGCGTCTTTTCCCGACAATCGATCTGCAGCTTGGAAAGCACTTTGGCAACCGCCTGTTTGCTGATGCCGAGATGGTTACCAATCTGTTCAAGTGTCAGTGACTGCATACCGTGTCAACCCCCTTGGGGCGCTGGTGAGTAGTGAATTTTCGGGCGCTTCGTCGCCGCATCGGTTTGAGGCCGGGAAGGACCCGCTCACGCGAGTGCCGCCCGGCTTCAGGAATAAAAAAAAGGCAGCCGAAGCCGCCCCAAGACCCCGGCTCGCTCGGGAGATGAAACGAGCCTAAGGTAGCGAAATTCAATTATGTCGTCGGGCCGCCATCCATTGGCGGGCGTACACCGCGTCCGGGTGCATATCCACCTCGCCTTCAGTGCTCGGCGGCTGAGAAGATTGGCCTGCTATTTCGAACCCCTCTGCGATGTTCTTGCATGCCGCATTCAATGATCGAATATCGGCTTGAACAGCCACCGCGGCATCCGCCTTTCCCTTGAGTACAGCACAAGAGCTTTCTTCGAGCTTTTCCAAAAGTAGCCTCGCCGTGTCAATGGAGGAAAACACCTTCGACAGGCCTTTAACAATTGCCCTTTCATCCACTTTCATAGGTCACAATGGGACAAAAAAGCCCGCCGAAGCGAGCTCCATACGATTCAAAAATTCTCGAATATCTTCTTGATAAGACTTTAGTAATTCTTCCTGAGTACATTGAAAATAAATTCAATGTCTTTGGCGTCAGCGTGAACATCCCTGGGGCTGGAATATGTTTGAAGTCATATCCGACAAACAAGGTATACCCATAGGCCGCAAGCTTTGCCGCTTTCGGGTCCCCTTCTGCAAGGCAAAAAGTCGTTTCACCAATACAGTATTTTGAAAACAAAAACTCCTGTTCTGCCTGCGTCAGATAGGTGAAGAATTTATCCAGCTCCCGGCGGGAAGCGCCCCGGTGATCTAACTGTCCCTTCACCCAGCCAACGAATTGCACAATGATCACAGAGAGCGAGAACAAACCGGCTAGAAATGCCCAAGCAGCGTATTGCTCTCGCATAGCAACTACTCCGTATGGCAGATACTTATCTGGAAGGAAAAGAAACAAAGCGGAGGCGATAAAGATCGCATGGGCCCATCTAGCAACCGCATCAATGCATTCTTTGATTACTTCAAACATATTCAGCGAACAAAAAGTATTAGTCAGATTATCGCTGAATACTCCGCTCCATGGGAGGCAATCTTTTGTCCTTTCCGGAAACGAAAAAACCCGCGCTTTCGCAACGGGTTTTTGACTCTCTCGACTGGCACTACTTACACGTAGCACCAAATTCTAGCGAAAATGTACCATTTACCGAACAACATGTCAAGCGGCCGCCTTCGAGGCATCGTTAGCCGCATCCCGGCGCATGCGAGCAGTATCAAGGGCTTCAGCCAGCTTGTACTCTGCCCTCGTGACCTTCATCCGTAGCGCATCAACATCCAGATCACACCAATCCGCAATATCGGTCAGAAGCACCTTGTTCGACTGGGGCCCAGTGACGTACACAAGCACGATTGTCACCCGGTCATCCGGCGAGAGCTTCCGCAGCGCCGCATGCACCTCCCGCGCGAGCCGGTAGTCCTTCGGAATCCACGCCTCGGCATTGGCGGCCGCCACCGGCATCCCGTCCAGTGCCGGCGACTTGATCTGCCCCTCAGAGTCAATCCAGGCCGCCCACTCGCGCAAACGCCGCATCACCCATCTCAGGCGCATTTTTTCTCCTCCTCTGCCGGCTCATAGATGACCTTACCGGCGAGGATGTCGAGCACCCGCTGCGCATTCGCCACACCGACGTCCCGAGGCGTCTCCCGCGTGATCTCCGTCAGAATCCCATTTTTTACCGCGAGCTTCTGCGCCTTGATGTTCACAAACTTGGCCATGAGCTTTTGCATCCGGTTCGCATACGCCTGGAGAGGTTCCGCCGGGCCGCGCCGCAGCTCCTCGGCAGAGAATTCCTCCAGGAAGAGTGCCCGCTCAGCCAGACCCGGCAAAAGCAAGGCCGTTTTCTCTGCCTCCTCACCCAGAGGCCACGCCAGAATCGTCTTAATCGCGTCATTCAACGCCAGGATCGGTTGCCAGCGGCTGATTTTGCTCACGAGCGGGATGCACTTAGGCTCATGGCACTCGGCATGAAAGATGCACTTGTAGCGCGGCAGGCCGTCTGCATAGCCGGCGAAGTCAAGCCCAATGTTCGGACACCCGCTGTAGCAACACATGTACCGTCCGCGGCTCTCCTGAGCCTTGCCGGCATCGGCAGCCTCTTTCTTCGTCTTTTCAAAAACATCGCTCATGCCTTAATTCCCTTACTTACATCGCCCGTGTTTGGCTTTTTGAGCTGATCGGCCGAATTCATGAACTCTGGTAGCCGCCTGCACAGAATTCGAGAATCAAACTTTTGTTGGCAGCCCCCCGCCCCGAGGAGAGCGCTGACAACGCCCAGAGACAGGACTCCGACAATCTCAAACACGGCTTCCATGTTTCCTCCAGTACGTCGGCACCGAGGGAAAGAGCTCAGGCTCTTTTTCCTTATCCCCCTTCACCGGCCGGGACGTCATCCAAAGCCCGATCACCGCGCCGGCCGCGGCCCCGATCAGGAAGCAAACAAGCTCAGTCATATCCACCCTCCACAAACTTCACAAACGTCTTTGATGTCATCAGCCATGAAAAGTCGACCTGCCACGGCAGATCGCTTTTCACTGCCTGCTCGAAAATCCTTGAACGCCTTACTTTCTCGAAATAGCGCCGGAACTGGAGAAGTCCGTCAGCCACGGTTCTGCACTCCTGCCGCTTGACAACCTCACGCCAAAGCTCCTGAACGTCACGCTTGCGTCTCTCGGTGTCAATACGTACCGGCTCAAGCTCAGGCAGCACCGCGTGGTAAAGGTCCTTTAAAGCAACGTACGGGCACTTTTTCTGAAGATGCCGTGTTGGGTTGTTCAAAGCCTCAGCCTGCATCAGAGCGTCTGCCTCCTGTAGGTCCTCCCAGGAGGCAGTGGACTGCAGCTCGGTGTCGGGAAGCGTTTCGGGATCAGGAAGTTCGGGCTCTTCCTCCCAGGGCGCGATGTCCGCCTCACGCGCGTGCGCGCTCGTGCGTGCGTGGGAGGGGTTTTCTTTGTTAAAACTTTGTTTATCTATATTTAAGGAGAGGGGTGACTTTGTGTCACCTCTGATGTGACTTTGTGTCACCCCTTCGCCGTTTTGGGGTGACTTTGTGTCACCTCTGATATGACTTTGTGTCACCCCTTCAGCATCGGTAATTTCGTCCGTCTCGGTATCGTCATACAGAAACGTGAATTGACTTTTTCGCCCCGTTCGGTCGACACGGAGAACATTCTTTTCGACCAACCCTGCGATGGCTCTTTGTACACTACGGCCGCAAAGACGCGTCCCGGCTGCAATATCCGGCACAGCCAGCTTGCACTCACCTGTCTTCGAGATACGGTTCGCCAGGATGACAAAGGCCGTCACCGTCTCACTGGACGACAATCGCCTGTCCGCGATGATCGCCCTCTGCGTTTTGAAGGGGTCGAAATAAGCCATGTCACGCCTTCCGCAGCGACTGCCCCGCCAAGAACGAAGGGGCGAATCCTGTTGCGGCTGCAACCTTCTGCACTTGTTTCTGAGGGATACGTCCCGATCTGCACCACTTACTCACACACTGCTGGGTAACACCCACCTTGGCCGCTAGCGCTTTTTGACCGCCAGCCGTGAGCACCGCAATGCGAACCGAATTCAACTTTGAGTCTGTCATTGTTGTTTTACGATTGTTTTATACAACACAAATAAAACTATAACACAACGTAAAACAACAATACCGATTTTCATAGAATGTTGTCTTATACAACATTAATACGCGGGGTCTCTATGGCACGGGCGCAGTCAAAAATCGGACAATTGATGTATGAGCAACACCTGAAGCAAAATCAGGTCGCGAAACTGCTTGGCGTTACCCCGCAGGCTGTTGGTCGCTGGGTACGGGGAGAAGCATTTCCCGAAGGAGAGCGCCTTGAAGCGTTGGCCCAACTCCTGAAAGTCGCTCCAGCTTTTCTGAGGAGCGAACTACCGGCAGACACAACCCAAACCGTCCTGATAAACGATAACTGTTTGTCAATACCGGTCATCTCTTTCTCTTGCTCTGCCGGCAGTCCAGAACAGGAGTTTGTAAAAATGATTCGTGTAACGCCAAATTGGATCCTCACCAAAAGCCCCGCGGCAAACCTTGAAGCGCTTAAGATCTTTAACGCACTGGATGATTCAATGGAACCGACTCTTCCCGTCAACGGGTTTATGTTTGTTGACACATCCGTGAACACGATTGACAGAGACGGAATCTATCTTTTCGAGTTGAATAATCAGGTCTTCGTCAAACGCATCCAGCGCCTTGTCAACGGCTCTTTAAACGCGATCTCAGACAATCCGAAGTACCCAGCGCAAAAAATTGAAGCCGACGACATTCCGAAAATCCGGGTTGCCGGACGCTGCATCATCACATGCACTGCCCGGGCCGTGTAGTCACAAGGCCACAGAAATACCCAAGATCCCCGCCACGTGCGGGGATTTTTTGACTTCAATCAACAGAAAGCAATCGAAACAACTGAACGAATAGTTGTTATTGTCTAGCTAATTGTTGTATTTAACAATTCATTGTGTTATTGTGCACAACACGAAAACAACAACACAAGATTGTTAAACAACATGACCTCTCTCGACATCCTTCACGAAAACATTCGCCGCGCCGGCCGCGAAGACGCTTCGCGCTCGTTCTGGCTTCCCGTCATGCGCGTGATGGCCGGCATCTACGCCGCCCTTCTCGTTGGTCAACTCTTTGCATGAGGCAGCCATGAAGGAAATCGTTGAAGAAAAGCTCAACTGGATCATCTTCCAGTCAGACGATCCGGACACGTGGCCGGCAGATGATGACCGCAAAAATCAGCTCTACCTCGTGCGGCCGGGCCTCACCACCGACGATGTCATTGTGGCCCGGTATGACCGCAAGACACGCAAGTTCCGGGACGGCAACATGCTTTTCCACGGCAGCCTGTGGCCCAAATGGAAGTCACTGGATGACCTGCTGCCGACACGCCATAAGAGGAACTGAAGCCTTTTTAACCGGCCCCTGTCAACCACTCAGCAAGTCTGAGACCTGAATTTTCAATGTTTGTTTAATGCGGGGGCCGGTTAAAGAGCAGCTTTTGCTCCTGACCGATTCGATATGCAGCGGGCACTGCATGTACGCGAGTTGAGCTCACGCAGCCTGGTGAGCAGCGAAGACCCAGCCTTCGGGGCCGAGAGGCGACAACACGCCTGAGTCTTCGCCAGAAGGCCAATTTCAGCGCTTGGATGCGAGCGCTGATGTGGGCTTTTTTTGTGAGGGTTTTATGTTCACAGCTAACGCGATTGTGGAAATCGAAACCGTATGCTTTACCCCAGGGGAAAAATGGACTGTGATATGTGGCGGAAGCCATCTGCAAGTCAGTATCCAGGACAACAAATTCATGAAGAAGGTGTCGAATCGTGAAATCAGCTTTCGCTCCGGGGATCAACTCATCGTTTCCCTGACAATGCAGCTAACTTCAGAAAATAAGAGATCCCCTTTCAGTTTCATTGTGAACGAAGTTTACGGGTGGGGCTAACAAAGCCCGGGCATCGGACCCACTGGAGGTTTCTGCACGCTTAAGCTTTCGCCAAAACATCATTTTTTAGCAAGCAAAACATTTTTTGTTCTACCTGCTATCATCCGCGTATTGATTCGAGTTACGAGAAACAAAATGACTGAAAGCAAACAATCAAAAGGCGGCCAGGCAAGAGCGAAAAACCTATCAGCGGAAGAACGCAAAGACATAGCCCGCAAAGCTGCACAGTTTCGCCATTTAAAAGCTCTGTACAAAGGAAATTTCAAAGAAGACTTTGGTTTTGATGTTGAGTGCTACGTTCTTAACAACGATGACAGAACGCCGGTGATCAGTCAACGTGGCATGGCTGCGGCACTAGGGTTCAGTGTCACAGCCGGCGGCTCTCGCTTTATATCCTTCACAAAAGGGAAAAGCATTAGCCAGTACCTTGGGCCTGAACTTATCGAAAAAATACAAAAACCGCTTGTTTTTCAATCATCTCTTGATGGGCCTGAAGTTGAGGTTAATGGCTACGACGTAACCATTCTGATTGATATCTGCAAAGCCGTAAATAAGGCTGAAATCGAAGGCGCTCTCAAGACCAGTCAACACGAGATCGCAAAACATGCCTCCGTCATTACGACCGCTTGCGCAAAATCCGGCATACGAGAACTGGTCTATAAGATTGTCGGGATGAACTCGACCAAAGAACAGTTCCTCATAGCTTTCAAGCGATTTGTTCAAGAAGAAGCGAAACGATATGAGAGCGAGTTTCCTGTGGAGTTGTATGGCGAGTGGACTCGTTTGTACCAAATACAGATGCCGGAGCGTGGCTGGCCCTGGAAATTTAAAGTGTTAACTATTGATCACGTATACACCCCTCTGGCAAAAAGTAACGGACGGGTATTAAAACTCTTGCGCAACCAAAAGCATGAGACGGGCGAGAACAATAAAAAGCTGTTTCAATTTCTTAGTGATATTGGAACAAAGGCTCTGAGATTCCAGCTGGGGCGAGTTTTAGAAATGGCTGAGTCATCTAAGACGCGTGAGGAATATGAGAAAAAGATCGTCGAGCGCTTTGGCGGTCAAATGAGCCTTGATTTTGAGGGCTCCGCCAAAGAAAAATAATTCTTACCTTTTCAACCAAGGCCTCCGAGCAATCGGGGGCCTTTTTTTATCCATCAGGAAATGGAATGTTATGGACATCCGAACAAAACGAACAGCTGAGCCGTTACTGCGTCGGCATCCAGGCGATCTCGGCCAAAGTCCGACTCGGCCATGCCGATTACGCCGATGCGGCCGCGCTGGAGTTCGTCCTGCCGCAACTCGCCAAAGCAGTCGAGGACTTGAGAAATCTCATCATCAAAAACTGCCGGCAACGCGACAGCTACATGCAGGAGGAAGCTGCCAATGACACGCTTGATAGCAACGCCTGAGCACATCAAGGCGATCATCCGCGACTACGCCCCGTGGCAGGCTGAGAAGCCGCAGTTCCGTCCGGATCTTGCCTGCCAGGCTTTTGACAGCGAGGCCGACGGCACAACGATCAAGCTACATGCTGCCGACAGCGAAGCACCGGCAGACGACCACTGGTTTGTGATCGTCTGCCCCGGTTACGGTGCCGACCGATACCTTGTGAACCTCACGAAGGAGCAATACGACGAAATCCGGAACCTGATGCTTCAGAACATTACCGGCGGCGGCAAGCTCACCCCGGTCGTAAGTAGCGACTGGAAGAAACAATTCAGCTGGCGCAAGACCATGGGGAAGCACGCATGTCCTACCAAAAAGTAATTCTTGTGGGGCAGGTGGTTCACACGCCGCAGTATCGAAAAGGCGGCGATGGTGTCATCCAAGCGACGCGCCTGCAACTGCTGACCGAATACCCCATGCGCAACGGCGAGGTCGAAAGGAACTACCACACGGTACTCGCGTACGGAAATCTCGCCGACATCGCGCAGCAGGGAATACACAAAGGGAACCAGGTGCATGCCGAGGGACGCCTGCGCACCCGGCGCTACAAGGGAAGAGACGGTGTCGAGCGATGGGCCACCGAGGTCATCGCCGACATGTTGGATTTCAGAGGAGAAATTGATGTTACTGAGGGACGTAGTGAAGGAAGCCAGGAAGCTTCTTAAAAAGCCCTATCAAAAGCAGTACTACGTGCAGTGGCTTCGCATCGCACACATGATCAGCCTTGTCGACGTGGCTGTTGCCAAGGAGTACCTGATGCCGCAACTGCTGACCTACATGATCGCACTGGACGAATGCCAGCGCAGCGTGATTTCCCGGGAGGTGCTTAACGAGTACGCGGAAGGATTGCGGGCGGATCTGAAGGTTTGGCTCAAAGCCATTGAGAGGTATCTGTGATTCGAGACGATGACGAAAACTTCGGGCTGACAGAGCTCTGCCTGACGATCTGTATCGCGGCCGTGCTCATCTTCGGCCCGGGACTTTTTCTTGGATGGCTATTTTGGGGATAGAAATGGACCAGCAATTTTCTTTGGAACTGATTCGCAACGGCTTGCTCTGCTGCGACATTGAGGACGCAATCCGTGATGCCACACAGGCTGTCACCGAGCGCGGCAAGGCCGCAACGGTGACCATCAAGCTCACGGTGAAGCCGGCAACGAAGTCATCCAGTGACAACGTGATCATCACGGACGATGTGTCCGTCAAGCTGCCGAAGCTCTCCTCCGGCGAAACGATTCTTTTCGCTTGTGAGGATGGCCGCCTGAGCGCTGACAACCCGCGCCAGGGCAAGCTCAGTTTTGCAAAAGTTGAAGTGAAAGAACCGGCCAACGACGGTGCCGGCAAGTTTGAAAAATTGAAGTAGGAGAAGAAAATGGGAAATCAAATGCTTGATACCGCAACCGAGCGCCGCCCCTTCGTGCTGGTTGTCGAAGGTGTCCCGTACATTGTCGGCCACAAGGACTATGAAGCTTCGTCCTGCGAGAAGTTACTGCCGCGGCCGGTGCGCGATGAACGCTTTGTGACACTGGCCGATGCAGCAAGCTTTGCTGAATACATCAAGCTTCACGGTCAAAAGAACTCTGCCGTCTACGTATCCGCGACGTGGCCGGCTTCCAATAAGCCGCTCGCCGAGGTCGTTATCGACGACGGTGCTGCCGGTGAAAGTTCGTGGCGTGATCACCGGGCTACGCTCTCCCCGGTACTTACAAAGACATTCAGCGACTGGAGGATGATCGATCAGGAAAAGATCAGCCAGCTCAACCTCTGTGTGTTTCTTGACAGGCATCTGCAGGACATCGTCCGGCCGGAAGGAACGTCCGCACCATCGGCTGCCGAGGTGATGACCTTCGCGTCAACGCTCTCCGACATCCGGAAGGTGGAGTTCAAAAAAAGCGTGAATCTGGACAACGGCCGCGTCCAGCTCACCTACAACGAGGAAGATGCCGGCACGCAGAACATCACGATCCCGCGCGAGTTCTACATCCAGGTGAAGCCTTTAGAAGGCCACGACTGGACGTATCAGCTCAAGGTCGCGATGCGCTACCGGATCGAAGACTCCGTGAAGCTCATCTTCACGCTGGAGCTCCGCGACATTGACCAGCTCATTGAAGCGCTCCGGAAAGAGATCACGGAGACGCTTAGGAAGGATCTGTCTGCAACCGGCATACCGGTCTACCTGAAAGCATAAGGAGTAAGAGATGTGCAAACGTAAGCAGCTTCCACCGCCGCCAGATGCACTGGGCGTTTTGATGCTTGATGCCCGTCAGGTCGCCGCAGCATTAAACATCGGAGTGTCATCACTTTGGAAAGCCGTGAAAAACATCCCCGGCTTCCCCAAACCCATTGCGATCACGCCGCGGACAGTCCGCTGGCGTGCCAGCGAAGTCGCAAAATGGGCGGCCGGTACTAATTAGTACCCGATCTACAACGCTCAGGAGGTGACTCCTGGGCGTTTTTTGTTATCATAATTCCAGCAAATAGAACATTGCTCCCAATATTGCTCCCAATAGAGACGGGATACGCAAATAACATCAATAAATATTAAGGAGTTCGGATCTAACTGGGCCAAAAAACAAAAATCGGGGCTTGTCCGCCCTTCTCTTCTTTGCCCTGATGCGCTTTCTCTTCTCCTGCCGAATCGGATTTCCGGGCTGGAAAATTGCAGCACGTCTTGGGCTTCCGCTCTTCGTCAAAGCCCAAGCCCTGCGTGATGAGAAAGCCAAGGTTTTTGTCCCTGTCAGCGAAGACTTTCTGCCGGCATTTGCCTGTGTGGCTGAGGCGGAAACCTTGTGCAGCCTGTACGATGCGCTTCAGTCTGTTTTTGCCGATGGGTTTGAAACCATCTTCGGCAAAGAGGCCAAGTTTCCCGCTGTCACCGCCTCTTTGGTCTTATCGTCAAGAGACGGAAACAGGTAATAACCGAACAATCGCCGCTAGCGCAGCGGTTGCCACGGCTGATCGGAAAGTTGAGGGAAAAAACTGTGACAGAAGCACTGAAAATCGAACGGTCCAATCCAGTGGATGAGATGCTCTCCGATGAAGAAGTCATTGAATACTTCTTGGACTGCTGTAGGGAAGATCGTGAAGGCCTGACGCTGGCACGCGCCATGGCATTTGCGGTTCAATCCCTTGGCGAGGCCCGTACGGCCAAACTAATGATTCCCGCCGGTCTAAACAACCCGCGCGTGAAAGCGCGGGGTTTCCTGCGGGAAATTCTGTGAAATTGGAACGGGAAACGCAAGAGGCACAACAGGCATGCCTTCTTACTACGCATTCCACTCCAGAATCCGCCCCAAAAACTTCTTGAGTTCCGCGGTCTTCGGCCGCTCAAAAAGCTCAGCGCTTAACCCGGCTTCCAAAATCTTTCCCTGATACAAAAAGGCCGTCGTTTCGCAGGCACGCCTGGCAAACCCCATCTCGTGCGTGACGATAATGAATTCCACGCCTTCGGCCCTCAGTTCATCCACAACGTCCAGCACTTCCGAGGTGTACTCGGGATCGAGAGCACTTGTCGGTTCGTCTAACAGAAGCAGCCCCGGATTGGGCGCGAGGGCGCGCGCAATGGCGGCTCTTTGCTGCTGGCCGCCGGAGAGTTCCGCGGGACGCTTTAAGGCGTGATCAGCCAACCCAAAGCGCGTGAGAAGCTCCATGGCGCGGTGTTCGGCCTCCTCTTTTTGCACGCCGTGCACTTCACGCAGCGGAAGCGCCACGTTTTCCAGAGCCGTCATGTGTTTAAAGAGGCTTCCCTGCTGAAAAACAAAACCGATGCTACGACGCCAGCCGGCAAGCGCCTTTTCATCGTGACCCAACGTGCGGCCGTTTACGGTCACGGTGCCGGTTTCAGCACTGATGAGCCCCCCGATAATGCGCAGCAGTGTTGACTTCCCTCCACCCGAGGACCCGATTAACGCAAGCGAGGAAGTTTCGGCTGAAAAACTGATGTCGGAAAGAACCGGCGCGTCTGCGGCAAAAGACTTCGTCAGGTGCGAGATCTCAAGCTTCATACCGGAACCTCTTTTCAAGCAGGTTGCTCACAAGCACGACAGGCAACGTCAGAATCAGGTAGAGAACCCCCAAAAGGAGATAGCACTCCACAAGGTTTAAGTTCACGGCACTGATTTCGCGCATGGTCTGCGTGAGTTCAGTGACAGAAATCATCGAAAGAAGCGATGAGTCCTTGATGACGGAGGCAAACTGCCCGGCCAAAGCCGGCAGCGTTCTTGCCGTCATCTGCGGAATGATCACAAACCTGAGTGTCTGCACGGGCGAAAATCCCACGGCCCTTGCGCTTTCCAATTGCGACGCCTCAATCGAATTAAAGCTTCCGCGGAGGATTTCCGAGATATACGCCCCCTGAAAGACCGACAGAATGATTACACCCGCCAAAAACCGGTTTTCCACACCCCAGGCCGTCCCCACCAGATAAAAGAAGAGGTAGATCTGCATGATGAGGGGCGTGCCGCGGATAAAGACCACGTAGGCGCGGCTCAGGTATCTGAGCGGCAGCCACCGGCTCATCTCGCCGCCCGCTGCAAGCGAGCCAAGCAGGAGCGAGACCACCATGCTCGCCAGGCTCACGGCCACCGTAAGCCAAAACCCATCCCAGATGCGGATTTTAAATTCCGGCAGAAACGAGAAGTCCGGCCGGTAGTCGATCCGCGAGAGCGACAACCAGAAAAATCCGACGATAAGGGCCGCGGCAATCACGAGACTGACCGCGGCTTTGGCGGGCGGCGTTTTTTCGTCCGGACGGGTTCTGAAAAAGGCAAGCATTACTTAGCGGGTGTCATGTCAAAAAACCACTTAAAGCCGTAGGCATCAAAGGCTTTCTTTTCGGCTGCAAGGTGCTTTTCGGTGAGCTTTTCAAAGCCGCCTTCCTTACGGTAGTTTTCAATGAAGGTGTTTAAGGCCTTCACAAGCTTTTCATCGCCCTTACGCACCGCCACACCCCAGGGTTCCACTTTCTGGAAGGGAATAAAGACCGCGGCCGTTGTATCCGGATTTTTCATATGGTTGCGGTAAATGGTGAGCTGATCGTACAAAAAGCCGTCAGCACGGCCCGAAGCCACTTCCATCACACAGGCGCTTTCATCCGCGAGCGCCGTCACCGTAGCCTTGGTGAGGTGCTTTTGGGCGTAGAGGTAACCGGTGGAACCGATCTTGGCGGCAATCTTGCGGCCCGGCTGGTTGAGATCGTCAATTGAGCGGATATTGGCCGCTTTATTCGTGAGAATCGCAAGCATCGCGTTAGCGTAGGGCGCTGAAAAATCCACCGTCTTTTTGCGGGCGTCCGTAATCGTCATGGAGCTCATCACCATGTCGACCTTGCCGGTCACAAGGGCCGGAATCAGACCGTCAAAGGCAATGTTTTCAATCTTGATTTCTTTACCGACGGCTTTACCGAAATCCTTCATAAAGTCCGGGCTCACGCCGGCGGGGTTACCCGCGGCGTCTTTTCCCTCAAACGGGGGATATGCGAGTTCCATCCCGACGGTAAGAACCGCCTTCTCCATCGTGTCGGCCTTGGCCTGAGACTGCGCGTCGGACGTTTTATCCGAGCACCCCGTTACGGTAAGCACGAGCCCCACGGCGGCGGCACACAGTACGCTCTTTAAATGCGTCATTTTCCTACTCCCTGTTTTTAATTCGTTAATTTTGAAAGCACCGAAGTGTAACCCGCAGGCAGTTGCCCCTGCGTGCCGGGCATCGGGCGCGTTCCGGTTTTACTGTGAAAGTCCGAGCCCGTGGAAACGAGGAGCTTGTACTCCCTCGCCCACGCGAGGCACCGCGGCGTAAAGTCAGGCTGCTGACTGCCGCTGATCACTTCCACGGCTTCGCCCCCGGCTGCGGCAAAGTCCTTCATGAGTTCGTCCACCGTCCAGTCATTTTTAAAGTGATAGCGGCCCGGGTGCGCCATCACGGCAATGCCGCCAGCGGTGTGAATAAGGTCAACCGCTTCAGCTACCGTCGGCCACGGGGCCATGATGTAAGCGGGTTTTCCGTCCCCTAGATACCGGTCAAAGGCTTCCTGCTGGTTTTTCACGGCACCGGCTTCTAAGAGTGCCAGCGCAAAATGCACGCGCGAGACGTTCAGTTTGTTTTCCGCAAAGGCCGTTGCCTTTTCAAGCATTCCGGCGATTCCGAGGGCCTCAAGTTTTTCTGCAATCTGTGCAGCGCGCCGCGTGCGGCTCACTTCAAATTCTCTGACCTTACGCGTAAGAACCGGGTTCGTGTCATCAATGCCGAGCCCCACCACGTGAATCGAACGCCCGCCCCAAAGAGACGACACTTCAATGCCTGCAATAAAGCGGATACCGAGACGGTGAGCCTCGGAGCGCGCCTCAGACACTCCCGCCGCCGTATCGTGATCAGTGAGCGCCACGGTATTGCAGCCGCACTCCGCGGCAAAGCGCATCAGTTCCGTCGGGCTTAACGTCCCGTCACTTGCGGTGGAATGCATGTGCAGATCAATGGTCACTTGGTTTCTCCTTCGCTGCAGGCACGGCAAAGGACTCCATCTGCAGCGGCATCTTCATTGCACGAAATTATGGCAATCCGCAGGCTTTCTGCCGCTTCGGATTTGCAGTCCGAAACAATCCCGAAAAAGAGTCAACAGATCTGATACTGGACCTTTATCAGTCACTGCATCGTTCAGCTAAACAACCCGCGCTTGAAAGCGCGGGGTTTCCTGACACGGTGCAGGCTTTC
>ERZ1034678.162-NODE-162-length-37702-cov-7.177438_pt1 | contig 37702 bp, 14 predicted proteins | sample MGYA00520640_ERZ1034678 | MGnify/ENA primary metagenome ERZ1034678 (study PRJEB33766, sample SAMN09781767) | gut metagenome | biome: gut microbiome | host: Homo sapiens | place: Madagascar | study: EMG produced TPA metagenomics assembly of the PRJNA485056 data set...
ACGAGTGGATTATGACTCGTGTCGGCATCAAGGAACGTCACATCCTCACAGAAGAGGGCCTTGGTACGAGCTACATGGCGCGTAAGGCTGCCAAGGAGCTTATCAAGAAGACAGGTGTTGATCCCGACACTATCGACGCGCTCATCGTCACCACTACAACTCCTGACTATAAGTTCCCCTCTACAGCGTCCATCGTTCTGGGTAAATTAGGACTGAAGAACGCTTTCGCTTTCGACCTTGAGGCTGCATGCTGCGGATTCATCTATACGCTCGACGTTGCTGCTTCAATGATTCAGAGTGGTCGCTTCAAGAAGATTATCGTTATCGGTGCCGACAAGATGTCGTCACTCGTCGATTATCAGGACCGCTCCACTTGCGTGCTCTTCGGCGACGGTGCCGGAGCGGTGCTCTTGGAAGCAACAGAAGAGGAGAATGTCGGCGTTGTCAATTCGTACATGCGTACGGACGGTAAGGGTCTGCCCTTCCTTCACATGAAGGCAGGTGGCTCTGTTTGTCCTCCGTCGAAGTTTACGGTGGACCACCGTCTGCACTACCTCCATCAGGAGGGACGCACCGTGTTCCGTTATGCCGTGACCAACATGGGCGACGACGTTACAGAGGTGATGAAGATGAACAACCTTACTGTTGATGATGTCAACTGGGTGATTCCTCACGAGGCTAACCTCCGCATCATCGAGGCAGTGACCAAGCGTGTCGGTTTGCCTATGGATAAGGTGGTGGTGAACATCGAACGCTACGGCAATACAAGTGCCGCCACAATTCCTTTGGCATTGTGGGACCACGAGAAGAACCTGAAGAAGGGCGACAACGTCATCTTCACAGCCTTCGGCGCAGGCTTCGTTCACGGAGCTTCGTTCTATAAGTGGGCGTACGACGGCGCAGCCGTAAAGTAATCAGAAATCTATACAAGACACCTTTATAAAAAGAGGGTGTGTCAGAACGGACAACCGTTTTGGCACACCCTCTTTGCTGTTTATAATCTTCTTCCTGCTTCGTCCACCAGTTCCTTTATCTGGTCGTTGAAGTCGCGCTCGGCGAGGAGAGTCTCTATGGTCAGATGCATGCGATAGCGCCAGTAGTGCTTCGGGTTGGCGTGGATGTTGATGCGTTCGGCGTTGGCGTCCTTCAGTCGGATGCTTTCGTCGATGGCGAGCCAGTCCTGCAGCGAGAGGATGCACAGCATGGAGGGAGAGGTCAGCTGGCGTGAGATGATGTCGCGGGCGAGCCATCCGGGGAGCGGGTGAGGAGCGGCTCCGGCATGATAGAGCATGGAGTTGTAGAAGTCCTGCGTGCGTTCATCGTCCTCGTCCCACCACTGGCGCAGCGTAGGCATGTCGTGTGTGGAGACTGTGCATACGGAACGGTAAGGATTGCGCGAGAGCTGGCCGAAGCGTACGTTCGGGTCCTTCGGCATCTGCTGTAGCTCAAGGCTAAGGATGCGAAGCTCCTGCATCACCCAGGGCACGCAGTCGGGCACCATGCCGAGGTCCTCGCCGCAGACCAGCATACGCGTTGCCTGCACCAGACGCGGCAGCTTCTTCATTGCCTCCGTATACCAGAAGTCGTTGTTGCGGCGATAATAGTAGTCGTTATACAGACGGTTGAAAGCGTCCTTATCCTTATCCCACAGCGCCTCGTAGCGGCAGGTGGTCTGCGCCGTGATGCGCGGATGGAAGAGCTTTGGGTTCTGACGGTCGCGGATGAAGAGCACGTCCTGCACGAGCTTATACAGTCCTTCTCGCAGAAGAATGTCCTTCTCCGACGTTTTCTCCTTGAACACAGCCTCAATCTTACGCTCCGTATCATATTCAGGCTTAAGCTTATAGAGGTCGTCACGGTCAGCTTCGAGGTAAGTGTTGACAACCTCTTCAGCCAATTCTCCGAACACACGGTCCACCACCCAACGGGCTATGAACGGGCGTGTGAACGCTTCCTCCTGGAAGTGCAGTCCGTAACTCTCAATCTCTTCGCACGTCATGCCGAGAACCGGCTGGAACTGTCCGAGCAGACCATGCACGCATTCGGTTGGTATTGCCCAGATACGGAAGAAGCCGAGAATGTGGTCGATGCGGTAAGCGTCGAAATACTTCTGCATGTTCTGGAATCGTCTTTCCCACCATTTACATCCGTCGCTGATCATCCGCTCCCAGTTGTATGTGGGGAATCCCCAGTTCTGGCCATTGGCAGAGAAAGCGTCTGGCGGAGCGCCCGCCTGTGAGTCGAGGTGGAAATATTCGGGTTCGTGCCACACGTCGCAGCCGTTGCGGTTGACGCCGATGGGGATGTCGCCCTTCAGAATCACGCCGCGAGCCTTGGCATACTCGTGAGCCGAGCGCATCTGACGGTCGAGGATGTACTGCACGAAATAGAAGAAAGCCACGTCCTTGTATGCCTTCGAGCTTGGGTCTGACAAAGGTTTGCGGTCAGCCTCGTCCCACTGGTTGTGGTCGAGCCATGTATTGAAGAGGCACGAACCATACTTGTCGCGCAGATAGCAGAACTGTGCGTAAGGCACCAGCCAGTGCTGGCTCTCCTCGAAGAACTCCTTGAAGTCGTCCGAAGCAAGCATCTCCTTTCCCTCCTGCTGGAAGAGAAGGTGCAGATAGCGCAGCTTGGCGTTGTTGACACGCTCATAATCAATCTGCGGCAGAGCGTTCAGCTCCTCGCGTAACATGTCGAAGCGGTCAGCCTCCACCTTGTCCTTGAGCTGCGGCAGCTGACGCAAGTCGGCATACTGTGGGTGCAGAGCATAGATGCTGATGCAGGAATAAGGATAAGAGTCGGTCCAGGTGTGTGTGGACGTGCTGTCGTTGATAGGCAATACCTGGAGCACGCGCTGGTGAGTCTTAGCCACCCAGTCAATCATAAGCTTCAGGTCGCCGAAGTCGCCCACGCCGTAGCTGCCTTCCGAACGCAGCGAGAATACGGGGATGAGCGTGCCCGCCACCTTCTCGTCGCAAAGCGCGAAGAACGCCTGGTCGAGCACAGCAACGTGAGTTTCTCCCTCGTTCATAGTTGGAATGTCAAGCACGCGGTTTTCACAAGTCTCCCAAAGTTCGTCGCCCTTATCGTCGAACGCCACGAACTTGAACTCCATCTTCATGTCCACGGCCTCCACTTCGTTCGCGTTGCTTGCCTTCTTGTTGCGCTGCAAGGTTCTGTAGTAGGGAGTGCGCTTCAAGGCTTCTATACGCTTGGCGTGCTGCAAAGCCACATAGCGGTCAACGTCGATGTCCACCATCCATTCGTTATGGTTCTGCTCAGTCATAGGAATCGCCTTGGTAAGGTCCCAGTTGCCGAGGAAATCGCCTGCACCCAATAAGGTCAGACGGCTTCCTATGCGGAGCTGCGGAGCACGCACCACCAATCTGAGGACGCGTGGCAGGTCAGTGGGCGTCACCTTTCCCTCAGCGCGTCGGTTGACGCAGTCGGTGAATGCCGAGCTGTAGAGATAAGTGTCGCAGGGGATATCGTGCCATCGGTCATGCACGACGTATCGTTTGGCGGCAGTGGCGTTAAGATATAGCAGATGCTTCATCATCTTCCATTCTGTTCGCTTTATGCCGCGATAGTTTCTCACACTATAGTAGTAGCTTACCTTTGTGGTGTCTTCCGGTACGTCAATGTCGCACGACCAGTTGAGGCCGTCGCGCGTGAACATCAGTACGCTGTCCGCAGACTCGTCCTGACCTTCCACGTTCAGCAGAAGTTCTTCTCCAAAGGCAGTCTTGTATTGGATGTCGAAATAGATTTTCATGTTAGTTTAGTTAGTTCTAAATGCAAAATTAAGAAAATAATCATATAAACCTATAAAGGTTGATGCTATTTTTTTAAAAGTTAGGCTTAATCCTATATAATTATGTAAAAGTTGGTTTAAAGCGACCATAAGGCAAAAAAAATACGTAACTTTGCATAACATTATATACCTTACCACATTATAAATAAACAACCACTTATATTACTAACAATCATAAAATCAACCCAGCTATGAAGAAATTGTCATTTCTTTTCTTTCTTCTCGTAGCAAGCATAACGGCGTTTGCCGCTAATGTGACTGCGGGCAAGAAGGCTGCTCCGTTGCGTGCCGCCGCCAAGATGCCGACGTTCTGCAGCGAGACGGACGCCAATCCGCAGTATTACATCGTGACGTTCAATCGTTCGGGAACGTGCATGAGTGAGAGCACCAACGGCACGGACAACTGCATCCGACTCTATAACTCCACTGGCGACGCTTCGCAGCAGTGGAAGCTTGTGGGCACGCAGGACAACTTCCAGTTTGTCAACAAGAACGGCAATTATGCCGTTGTCAGCTCAGAGTCGATCTATACTTCTGAGGGAGGCACCAATCCCAACCCTATCCGCGCTTCTAAGTCGGCACAGCCTGGCGGCTACAAGCTCGTGGTAAGCAGCTGCATGGACAACGGTGCTGGCTTTGAGGTTATCGCAAACTCGAAGTCGGGCAACAACTACATGAATCTTTGGGGCGACCCGAGAGGTGGCAATACCATCGGCTTCTGGAAGGTTGGCGACCAGAACAACGTGGTGTCGTTCACCAATCCCGGTGCCATGAACGGCGCACTCGACTATAAGACAGTCGGCGTAACGGGATATTCACCCACCAACATGCTCACCCTTTGGTATGACGAGCCAGCCACAACAGCACTGCTTTACAGCGGCGGACAGGGTTACAGCAACTGGATGGAGTATGCATTGCCCATCGGTGACGGACAGTTCGGCGCAAGCCTCTTCGGCGGAGCCTACAAGGACGAAATCCAGTTTAACGAGAAGACCCTCTGGTCAGGAACTGCAGCACGTTCGTCCTACGGCGGTAAGGGATATGGCAAGTATGAGAACTTCGGTTCGGTCTTTGCCGAGGACCTCAGCGGATGCTGTGGCACAACCGACGAGACAGCCGCTACGGGATATCTCCGTCAGCTGGATCTGACCACAGCAACCGGACTCACACAGTTCACTTCTCCCGAGGGCGTCACATATACACGCCAGTATATCGCTTCAAATCCGGCTCGCGTCGTAGCTGCTCACTATGCAGCTGACGCCAAGGGCAAGATAAGCATGCGCTTCACTCTCGTTCCGGGAGCGGTGCTTACAAGCAACGTGACGTACGAGAACGAGGAGGCTAAGTTTAACGGCAAGCTGGATCTCATAAGCTATAGCGCCGTTATGAAGGTCATCCCCAATGGCGGAACTGTGGAGACAACGGAGGAAGGCATCACCGTAACAGACGCTGACGAAGTGCTCGTCATCCTCGCCGGTGGCACCGACTACGACATCTCTTCACCCACATACATCGCCAACACCTCTTCACTCGTCTCAGACATCGAGGCTCGCGCTACGGCAGCAGCCGACAAGGGATGGAGAGCACTCTATGACGAACACCTCGCAGACTACGCTTCACTCTTCGGACGTCTGGACTTCCATCTTGACGGAACAGCCAATACGCTGCCCACCAACAAGCTCATCGACACATACAACAGCGGCAACGGCGACAATGCCCTTATGCTGGAGCAGCTCTATTTTGCCTACGGACGTTATCTGGAGATAGCCTCTTCACGCGGCGTAGACCTCCCGTCTAACCTTCAGGGCATTTGGAGCAATATGGTGCAGCCGGCATGGAACGCCGACATCCACTCTAATATCAACGTGCAGATGAACTACTGGCCGGCTGAACCGACCAATCTCAGCGAGATGCACCTGCCGTTCCTCAACTACATCTGGAACCTCGCAGAGAACCACACCGAATGGAAGCAGTGGGCACAGATGCAGGGACAGGACCGTGGTTGGACCTGCTTCACGGAGAACAACATCTTCGGTGGCGTAAGCTCGTTCAAGAACAACTACGTCATTGCCAACGCATGGTATGCCTCACACCTCTGGCAGCACTATCGCTATACGCTCGACCGCGACTATCTGAAGCGCGTATTCCCTGCAATGCTTTCTGCATCACAGTTCTGGATGGACCGTCTTATATTGGCTTCCGACGGCACTTACGAGACTCCTGACGAATGGTCGCCGGAGCACGGACCCGACGCCGAGAACGGCGTGGCTCACGCACAGCAGCTCGTTTACGACCTCTTCGACAATACTCTTAAGGCCATTGACGTACTTGGCGACGACGCTAACGTCACAGAAACAGACCTTGCCGACCTGAAGACAAAGTTCGCGAAGCTGGACAACGGTCTGCATACCGAGACATACACGGGCAACTGGGGCTCAGACCGCATCGCCTCTGGCACGCAGATTATGCGCGAATGGAAGTACAGCCGCTATACTGCCACCACCGAAGGCCGCGACCACAGACACATGTCGCACCTGATGTGCCTCTATCCGTTCTCTCAGGTGGAGCCAGGAACAGAGCTTTTCGACGCTGCTGTCAACTCACTCCGCCTCCGTGGCGACGGCGCAACGGGATGGTCAATGGGATGGAAAATAAATCTTTGGGCACGTGCCCTTGACGGCGACCATGCCCGTAAGATTCTTAACAACGCCCTCCGCCACAGCAATGGCGACGCAGGTGTGTTCTATAACCTCTTCGATTCGCACGCTCCGTTCCAGATTGACGGCAACTTCGGTGCTTGCGCTGGTATGGCTGAGATGCTCATGCAGAGCAACAGCGGCACCATCCGCATCCTCCCCGCACTGCCTTCTGCATGGAAGACCGGACACATCGACGGCATGAAGGCTGTAGGCGACTTCACTGTAAGCATCCAGTGGAAGAACAACAAGCCCACTCTTGTGACCATCACAAGCAATCAGGGACAGACAGCTCCGCTCGTCTGCGAGGGTATTGGCAATGCAAAGGTGTACGTGAACGACGTGCTTACTACCGATTTTGCTTTCGATTCTACAGACCAGACCACTCTCTCAGGCGAGGCTGGCACCGTGTATGTGTTTGACTTCGAGGGCACATACAATCCGCCTACATCCATCGACCGCATCGAGAACAATGCGAAAGGCGACGGACAGACCTATAACCTCCAGGGTCAGAAGGTAGGCAAGAACTACCGCGGAATCGTAATACTTAACGGAAAGAAAACAGTAAACAAGTAGACTTGTCTACTAAAAACGAACTATGAGAATAAACTATTTGATTGGAACCGCCACTATTGCCGCTCTGCTTTTCGGCAATGTGGCTATGGCGCAGAAGAAGGTGGCGCGCAAGTCAGCGCCCCGCGCCCAGCAGACAGCCTCTGGACCTAACCGCACCATGCCCCTCAAGACGGTGCCGAAGGTTTCGGCTGAGGCTCCGTTTGACGAGTCATGGGTGGAGAACGAGAAGGTGTTTGAGCACTGGAAGCAGAAGGCTCACGCCACGTTCATCCCTTATTCGTCTACAGCACTTATGCAGAAAGACGACTGCTACAAATATCCGTGGCTCGAGCCGAAGCACGCTGACGTGCTCTCGCTCAATGGCGACTGGAAATTCCATTACACGGCAGACCGCAGCAAGGGTCGTCCAGGCAAGGACGACTTCTATGCTGACAACGCTGATGTGTCGGGTTGGGACAACATCCGTGTGCCGCTCAACTGGGAAATGGCTGGTTATGACGTGCCCGTATATAACAATGTGGGCTATCCTTTCCACAACAATCCGCCGTTCATCAAGGCATTTGACGACAATTTCGACAAGAATCCGGTGGGTTCGTATCGCCGCAACTTCACTCTTCCTGAGAACTGGAAGGACGGTCGCCGCGTGTTTATCCACTTCGACGGTGCTTGCAGCGCCATCGTGGTATGGGTGAACGGACAGTACGCAGGTTACTCGCAGGGCGCCAATACGGACGCCGAGTTCGATGTTACCAACTATGTACGCAAGGGCGAGAACAACGTTTCGGTACGCGTATACCGCTGGTCGGACGGTTCGTATCTTGAAGGTCAGGACATGTGGCACCTCGCAGGTATTCACCGCGACGTATATCTGGTGTCAACTCCGCGCACATTCGTGTTCGACCATTACATTACATCGTCGCTGAATGCAGCCAGCAAGTACACAAAGGGTTCGCTCGATGTGGCGCTGACCGTTAACAATGCGTTGTGCGATAAGGTTACCAAGAACCTTGAAGTGGAGCTTCTCGACGCCAATAACAAGCTGGTGGCAAGCCAGAATGTTCAGGCCGTGATGACCGCAAAGGACTCTCACAAGACGTTCAACGTAAAGATGGAAGGTCTGAAGGGACTGACACCTTGGTCGTCAGAGAATCCTTATCTCTACACCGTCGTAGTGCGTCAGAAGCAGGGCGACAAGGAAGAGATGGTCTTCTCAACGAAGTACGGTTTCCGTTCTGTAGAGCAGCGCGGCAATCTTATCTACGTTAACGGCGAGCGCGTCTTCTTCAAGGGTGTGAACACGCAGGACATCCATCCTCTCCTTGGTCACGCCATCGACACCGAGACAATGCTTAAGGACGTGATGCTGATGAAGCAGGCTAACGTCAATACTGTACGTACAAGCCACTATCCGCGTCAGCCGCGTATGTATGCCATGTTCGATTATTACGGTCTTTACTGCATGGACGAGGCTGATGTGGAGTGCCATAACAACCAGTCGCTCTCTGACACTCCGTCTTGGGAGAATGCTTACGTGGACCGCACCGAGCGTATGGTGCTCCGCGACCGCAACCATCCGAGCGTAGTGTTCTGGTCGTTGGGTAACGAGTCGGGTGGCGGACAGAACTTCCAGGCCACATACGACTGCGTGAAGCGTCTGCTTCCGGGTCGTGACAACTTCGTACACTACGAGGGCTACAACCACGGCGAGAAGTATTCTGACTTCGGTTCGGACATGTATCCGAGAGTGGAGAAGGTCATCGAGCAGAGCAGTGGTCTGAACAACAAGCCTTACTTTATCTGCGAGTATGCACACGCAATGGGTCAGGCTGTCGGCAACCTTCAGGAATACTGGGACGTTATAGAGAAGAGCACGGGCATCGTGGGTGGCTGTATCTGGGACTGGGTGGACCAGGGTATCTACGATACACGTCGCATCAAGGAGCACAAGCCTCTTATTGACAGCAAGACAGGTCTTCACTATTATACTTCTGGCTATGATTACACACGCATGAATCGTGGTGACAATGGATTCCAGGGCGACTTCATGTCCAACGGTATCATCACTCCGGGACGTGAATGGACAGCCAAGCTTGAGGAGGTGAAGTACGTATATCGCGACGCCGACTTTGTTGGCTTCAAGAACCACAAGGCTACTCTTAAGAACAAGAGCGCATTCACTGATCTCGCTGACGCCTATACTTTGACATATCGCATACTTGCCGATGGCAAGGAGGTGGAGAAGGGCGCAGCTGCCGTTCCTTCATGCAAGCCGGGTGCAACATGCGAGGTGGACATCCCTTACACAACAGCCGTAAGCGCTGACAAGGAGTATGTGGTGGAGCTGAGCCTTAATCTCAAGAATGACGCTTCATGGGCTAAGAAAGGCTACTCAATGGTGGCAACACAGTTTAAGCTTGGTGCTGACGCTGCTGTAGCAAGCGTTCCCGTTGCTGACCCGACATTCGTAGAGCAACCCCACGGCACACTGCCCGTTATCGGCAAGCTGAAGGGCAAGCTAAAGATTGAGGGTCGCAAGGTTGTCGGTAAGAACTTCGCCATCAGCTTCGCGGAGAACGGAACAATAGCAGACTGGACATTCAATGGCAAGCAGATTGTAATGCCTGAGGCAGGTCCCGACTTCAACGGTTTCCGCCGTATCGCCAACGACAATATCTCACTCGGCGCAACCGGTGGCGTAGCAGAGAACGAGAACAAGGAAGAAGGTGCCATCTCTGGTCAGAAGCATCTCGTAAAGGCTCCGACAAAGCAGGGCAAGAACGTTGTTGTGGAGACTACAGTGGGCAACGGCAAGGACACACACGCCATCGTATATACCATTTATCCTAATGGAGTGGTGGACATGAAGGTGACATTCGAGAACTCGTCTGTAGACACTCGTCGTGTCGGCATCACTATGCAGTTCGCTCCGGGTATGGAGAACGTTGTTGTGGAGACTACAGTGGGCAACGGCAAGGACACACACGCCATCGTATATACCATTTATCCTAATGGAGTGGTGGACATGAAGGTGACATTCGAGAACTCGTCTGTAGACACTCGTCGTGTCGGCATCACTATGCAGTTCGCTCCGGGTATGGAGAATGTGGAGTATTACGCCAAGGGTCCGTGGTCAAACTACATCGACCGTCAGCGTAGCCAAATGCTCGGCAGATACAGCACAACAGTAGACGGTATGTTTGAGGAGCAGAGTGCACCGCAGACAATGGGCGATCGTCAGGGCTTGCGCAGCTTGAAGTTGTCTGGCAACGGCACGTCTCTCGATATCACAGTAGAGGGAATGCTCGCATTCTCGCTCTCTCACGTAGACGACCAGCAGTTCAACTATGACGTCTTCTATGGCGGCAAGCATCCTTACGACCTCACACGCAGCCCGCAGGTGTTCGCTCACTTCGACATCAGGCAGCGCGGCATTGGTAACCACTCATGCGGCGGCGACTCTTGCCTCCCGCAGTATCAGGTTCCAACCGGCAAGCATGTCGTAACCATGCGATTCGCTCCGAAGGCAGAATAAGGGGATAGGCGCTTATAGGCTTTATAGAGCTTATAGATGTTCTAGGCATTCTAGAGTTTCTATATGTTCTAGACTTTCTATATTAATAAAAAAAGCAGAGCTTTAACTTTCTATGGTTAAAGCTCTGCTTTTTTCGTATGCTGCTTTTCCTTATCCTCTTATTTCTTCACTCCCATATTCCACAGCGTGAAGCTCAGGAGGTCGGCCTGTTCCTGGAGGCGCTTTGCTAATGGCTTGCCTCCGCCGTGACCGGCGTTAACGCCGATGCTGATAAGGACCGGTGCCTTTCCTGCCTGACATTCCTGCAGACGAGCAGCGAACTTGAACGAGTGGGCTGGAACCACACGGTCGTCGTGGTCGGCTGTGGTGACGAGGGTGGCGGGATAGCTTACGTCTGGCTTCAATGTGTGGAGTGGCGAGTAAGCCTTGAGATATTCGAACATCTCCTTCGAGTCCTCCGATGTGCCGTAGTCAGGTGCCCAGTTCCAACCGATTGTGAACTTATGGTATCTGAGCATATCCATAACGCCTACTGCGGGCAGACACACCTTGTAGAGGTCAGGACGCTGCGTCATGCAGGCTCCTACGAGCAGACCGCCGTTGCTGCCACCCTGGATGGCGAGATAGTCCTTTGATGTATAGCCCTTATTGATGAGCAGTTCGGCTGCTGCAATGAAGTCGTCGAAGACGTTCTGCTTCTGCAACTTCGTTCCAGCCACATGCCATTCCTCGCCGTACTCTCCGCCACCACGCAGAACAGCATGCACGTAAATGCCACCGCGCTCCATGAAGGGGATGTAGTTGGAGAGGAAGAAGGGATTGTATGAGAGGTTGAAACCGCCGTAACCGTAGAGCAAGAGTGGATTCTTGCCGTTCATCTTCAGTCCTTTCTTATAGGTGATGAAGAGCGGAGCACGTGTACCGTCCTTTGACGTGTAGAACACCATCTCCGTCTTGTAGTCCTGCGAACGGAACGACGTCTTCGGCGCTGCCCAAACCTTGCTTGTTCCTGCCGTCATGTCATAGCTGTAGACAGTGGAAGGAGTGGTGTATGACGTGAATGAATAATAAACCTCCTTCTGTCCTCGCTTGCCGCTTGCGCTGACCGAACCGTATGTCGGCAGCTCTATCTCCGAGAGTCGCTTGCCGTCCAGAGAGTAGACGTAGAGCTGATGGCAGTTGTCCTTCATGTATTTCAGAATCATGCGGTCGCCGGCGAAAGTCACTCCGTCAAGCACACTCTCGCTCTCCGCCACCACTTCTTTCCAGTCGCCATATCCCGGTTTGTTGATGTCAGCCACCATCAGTCGGTAACGCGGAGCGTCGGCGTTGGTAAGGATATACATCTTGCCGTCAATGGTCAGCACGGGATTATAGATATAGTCTGCATTGGCGCACATCTGTATGAACTGCGAGTTGGGCTGCTTCAGGTCGCGGACGAAGAGGTTATTGCCGTTCGCCATACCAGCCTCGGTCAGGTACATCACCGTTTCGTCGCGGTCGATGCTTACGCTATAGAAGCGCAGCGGCTGCGTGGGGTTCTGATAGAATAGGCGGTCTTCGCTCTGCGGCGTACCGATCTTGTGGTAATAAATCTTCTGCACAGAGTTCTTAGCCGATGTTTCCTTTCCCTTCTCAGGAGCATCGTATGCGCTATAATAGAATCCGTCGCCGAGCCATTCGGCGCCCGTAAACTTCGCCCAGACAATATGGTCGTCAAGCACCTTGCCCGTCTGACAGTCCTTCACGTAAATCTCCTCCCAGTCCGAACCGTTACGCGAAATCACGTAAGCCATATAGCGTCCGTCGTGTGAGAAGTGGGTTCCTTTCAGCGCCACCGTTCCGTCCGCGCTAAGCGTATTCGGGTCGAGCCAGACGCGCTGCTGGTCTTCCTTTGCATCTGGGCTGTCCATCTGATAGAGCACAAACTGGTTTTGCAGTCCGTTGTTACGGTATACATACCACTTGCCGTGCTGCTCGAACGGCATACCGATTTTCTCGTAATTGGCAGTCTCCTTCAGTCGCTTCAGAATAGACTTGCGGAGCGGGATGCGGTCGATATACTTACGTGTGACGGCATTCTCTGCCTCCACCCACTGCGCCGTTTCGCGACTTGTGTCGTTCTCCAACCAACGGTACGGGTCGGCAACCTTCTCGCCGAAATAATCGTCCACGACATTGTCCTTCCGCGTCTGCGGATATCTCACGTACTGCGCCTGCACCATGGTTGAGGCAAGCAAGGCAGAGGCTGTTATTGAAAGGAATAGTCTTTTATTCATTTGTTCTTTTTGTATACAATAGCTGAACTTGTGGAAGTTCAATACATTAATTATTGTACGGTTTATCTTATTGTTTCAATTTCCTCTTTTGTCAAGCCCGTATAGCGGGTTATCTTAGATACCGGCTCGCCGTCTTCAAGCATCATTCTTGCGGTGTCGAGTTGGCTTTGCTTTATACCTTCCGCACGTCCTTCCGCACGTCCTTCTGCACGTCCTTCCGCACGTCCTTCCGCACGTCCTTCCGCACGTCCTTCCGCACGTCCTTCTGCACGTCCTTCTGCACGTCCTTCCGCAAGTCCTTTCTCTATACCCTCGCGTCTTCCCAGCATGGTTGCTCCTTCGAGTGTGGCATGATAGTCGCGCAGCACCTTCAAACTCTCGTCATATTTTTCTCGCTCGTCCTTGCTTAAGGCGGCGATGTCTGTTATCTCGGAGAGCTTCTTGAATACAGCATTGCGCGCCTGGAACGGCATTCTTTCAAATGTACTCATGTTCTTAAGGATATAAATCCAACGTTCAAAATCGTTTTCACATTCATCCTCTTCGTTCTTGGAGAACAGAGGAAGCATTAAGTAGATGAATCGCAAGCGGTCGGAGAAGACCGTCTTGTCCTCCATGTCCATAAGGGCGATGTCCGTACGAAACTTTGTCGGAGTATGCGCCCCTACATCGTAGTTGAGCAGGCATACCGTATAGACCGGAGCCAGACGATAGTCCCACTTGATATGTGTGTCGCCGACCGTGCCCTTTACGCCTTGATTTACAATGTCGCGCGAGGCGTAGTATATGGATCGGTCCGTAAAGAAGGGCTGGTAGCGGTTCTGCATTTCCACGATAATATGCTCTCCCTTGTCGGTTGAGCAGTAGATGTCATAGATGATGCCACGCATGTCAGCCGCTTCTGGCTGTTGTTCTTTGTCCTTGAAGACGAGATCAGTGATGTGATGCTCGCCGTCGAGGAGATCGTTAAGAAACTTTATCAACAAGTCCTTGTTGATTTCCTGACCGAAGATTTTCTTGAATCCCCAGTCGGAGAATGGATTAATGAATCTTGCCATTGGTTGTAGTTGATTTTCTGCAAATATACGAAAAATCCCCCAATGTGGGACGCTTCGTGCTAAAGATAATATCTTTTCTTCTGAAACGTCCCGCATTGGGGGATTATATAAAGTCTTCTTGTCTGAAATCTTTATCCGTAGATGATGTTTCCGTCGGCGTCGCGGTTCTCGTCGATGAACGACTTGTTGTACTGCGTCATGCCGCGGAGCGACATACCCATGCTTGAGAAGCCGCCGTCGTGGAAGAGAGTCTGCATCGTAACCTTGCGCGTGAGGTCAGAGAACATCACCACGCAGTAGTCGGCGCACTCGTCAGCGCTGGCATTGCCGAGCGGCGACATGCGGTCTGAGAAGTCGTAGAGGCCGTCGAAGCCCTTGATGCCGCTACCCGCTGTCGTGAATGTCGGCGACTGTGATATGGTGTTGATACGTACGCCCTTCTCGCGTCCGTAGATATAGCCGAAGCTACGGCAGATCGACTCGAGCAGCGACTTGGCGTCAGCCATGTCGTTATATCCGAAGAATGTACGGTGTGATGCGATGTAAGTCAGTGCGAGCACTGAAGCGCCGTCGCTCAGCGCGTCCAGCTTCTTGGCAGCCTGCAGCATCTTGTGGAACGAGATGGCAGAGATGTCCAGTGTCTTGTTCAGGAAGTTGTAGTCCAGATCGTCGTAAGTGCGCTTCTTGCGCATGTTCACGCTCATTGCAACAGAATGGAGCACGAAGTCAATCTTGCCTCCGAGAGCTTCCTGAGCCTTCTCGAAGAGGTTGGTCAGATCCTCCACCGAAGTCGCGTCGGCAGGGATGATGGTTGCGCCGGTCTTCTTTGCCAGCTCGTCGATGGTGCCCATACGGCATGCCACCGCTGTGTTAGTAAGCACAATCTGTGCTCCTTCCTCTACTGCGCGTTCCGCTACTTTCCACGCTATCGAAGCGTCATTCAATGCGCCGAATATTATACCGCGCTTTCCTTTCAATAAATTAAAAGACATAACTTTCTTATTTCGTTTATGTGATAATTCTTGCCTTAGGCGGTGCAAAGTTAATACATTTTCTGCACACAACGGCTACAATGTGTGCAAAAATGTATTCTTAAAGGGCAGATTTGTGTTCAAATTACCATTATAATTCATTTAAATATTACTTGGAGATAACAAAAATTAGTAGTATTTTTGCATTCGTATACTATAAACCTCTCACCAGATAACACGCTAAAAGCCTTATGCTAATCAGACGTTTTACATTATTATATAGCTCACCCCAAACTGCCCCCGTCCTGCTCTCACGATGCGGTCTTCTTGCCGTAACGTGTCTTGCCGTCGTGTTTCTCCTCACTTCTTGTCATTCTTCGCCTTCTCCCAGTCATCTTCAGGCTCTGCGCTCTCATGCGGACAGCATCGTGGACGAGGTGGATGGTGAGCAAAGCCTCGACAGTCTTGTGAATGTGGCGGAGCGCAAGGGCGACCGCATGCTGGAGATGCGTGCACGCAAGAAGCTCGGACGCGTCTACCGCGAGGCCAACTTCTTCATCAAAGCCATCGACTGCCACACACGCGAACTCAAGCTGGCAGAGCAGCTCGGCGACACCATTGCTGCCGTTCAGGCGCTTAACAACATCGGCACCAACTTCCGACGCATGGGCATCCTCGATGAGGCAGTAGACTATCATTACCGTGGACTGCATCTCTGTGAGGAGTTCAGCCTTAAGGATGACAGCACCGCGCGTAAGAACCGCGTGATTTCGCTCAACGGCATCGGCAACATCTGCCTTACGCTCGGCGACACCGAGACTGCCGACTCCGTATTCAACGCTGCCCTCGAAGGCGAGAAGCGTCTTGGCAGCCATCTCGGTCAGGCCATCAATTACGCCAACCTCGGATCGCTCTACGAGCGTAACGGCCAGATAGACTCTGCCTGGACGTTCTATCGTCGCTCCATGGAGCAGAACCGCCTGGCAAAGTCTGACCTCGGCATCTCACTCTGCTACACCCACTTCGGACGCCTTAACGAGAAGCAGGGTAGGAGGGCAGAGGCGATAGCCGAATACCGCAAGGCTTACGAAATAATGGCACCCTTCGACGACCGCTGGCACACCATGGAACCGTGTCTGGCATTGGCGGAGATTTACATAAAGATGGGCGATGACGCCACTGCCATGCAATACCTTGACACGGCAGACCGTCTGGCTCACGACCTTCATTCGCTGGAACACCAGTCGCAGATTGCCCGTCTCTATTACGACATCTACAACCGCAAGGGCGACAGCCGTCAGGCTCTGCATTTCTATAAGATATACAACGAGCTGGGCGACAGCGTATCGAGCGAGAAAAACATCATACACATGCAGAACATGCGTGTGCGCTACGAGCATGAGCAGCACCGCGCCGAGATAGAGTCAGTCAATCAGCAGTACCGTACGGAGCGCACGCTGAAGCGCCTTAGCTTCGCTGCCGGTATGCTGGTCGTCATCCTCGCCGCCGTCATCGTGTGCTTCATGCTCTATGCTCTCCGTGCCCGTAAGCGCAAGCAGGAGGTGCAGCACCAGTTAGACGAGATGCGCCTCTCGTTCTTCACCAACATCACCCACGAGTTTCGCACCCCGCTGACCGTCATCCTCGGCTATTCGCGCATGATGGAGGAGGGCAAGGTGCCGATGGGCGACATCACGCGAGTGGCCAATATGGTGTCGCGCCAGGGCTCGCGCCTGCTCTCGCTAATCAATCAGCTCCTCGACATACAGAAGGTGAAGTCGGCTGTGGGCAAGTGCGACTGGCATCGTGGCGACGTGGTTCTCTTCCTCTCCAACATCATTGAGAGCCATCTCAACATGGCACACTCCCACGGCATCCGTCTCTTGTATGCCCAGAAGCAGCAGAAGGCCGTGTGCGACTTCGTGCCCGACTATGCATAGAAGGTGGTGTGCAATCTTGTCACCAACGCCATTAAGTTCTCAAAGGAGGGCAGCGAGGTGCTCGTGTCGCTCGACGTGGAGGGCGATATGCTGCAGATGCGTGTGGCCGACTTCGGTAGCGGCATCTCGCAGGCCGACCAGCAGCGCATCTTCGAGCCGTTCTATCAGACCGAGAGCGACAAGAAGAACGTCGGCTCGGGCGTAGGTCTGGCGCTTGTCAAGCAGATAGTCAGCGCTCTCAACGGCAGCATTAGCCTCGTCAGTAAGGTGGGCGAGGGTTCGGTGTTCACCGTGCGCATTCCGGTGAAGGCACCGGAAGGAGTGGAGGTGAAGTCGTTGGAATCGCTCGGCTCCGTCCCTACGTCCATCCTCTTGAACGCCGAGAACGATGTCCTGCCAGAAGCAGACCATTCTGCATCCATATCAGAAGCCGACGATGCCGACGACGACAATCCGTCCGACACCCGTCAGCTTGTCCTCATCGTGGAGGACAATGCCGATGTGGCGGAGTATATGACCATGCAGCTCAAGGCACGTTATCGCTTAGTAATAGCGCACGACGGCATGGAGGGTCTGGAGAAGGCCACCCAACTGGTGCCCGACATCATCGTCACGGACGTCATGATGCCCCGCATGGACGGCTACGAGCTTTGTCAGGCCGTCAAGCAGTCGGAAGTGCTCAATCACATCCCCGTCGTCATCGTCACGGCAAGAACCTCGCAGGACGACAAGCTGCGTGGTCTGCAGATGGGAGTGGACGCTTACATCTACAAGCCCTTCGACGCGGAAGAGCTGGCCGTCACCGTGGGCAATCTGCTTGAGAAGAACCGTCTGCTCCGCGAGCGTTATATGAAGGCGGCGGCTGAGCACCAGCCCGACGCCGAGGCTGCCCTTCCCCCGCAGGACCGTGCCTTCCTCGACCGTGTGAACGCCATCGTGGACAAGGAGATGAACGATGGCAATGTCACCGTCGACACTGTGGCAACGGCTCTCTGCTTGAGTCCGGCTCAGTTTCGCCGCAAGCTCACCGCCGTCTCCGGCAGCACTCCGGCCGTCTATATCCGCACAAGGCAGATGTATGCGGCGCAGCATCTGCTCGACAACCGTCCTGACCTCACCATCAACGAGGTGGCCATGCGGTGCGGCTTCTACGACATGTCGCACTTCACCCGCGTCTTCAAGCAGACGATCGGCATGACGCCGACGCAGTATCGCAAGGGAGAAGAGGGTTAGTAGGCAGGGCTTACCATCTAAAAAAACATGTTTTCATGTCTTCCTGTCAAAAAAAAGTGTCTTCCTGTCCGCCATGCAAATATCGTCCAAGAGAGTAAAAACATGTTACAAAATAAAAATCGGTTTTAGAGATTTGTCTTGCTGTTTTTGCGTGGTTTTGCTTCGTTTTTGACCCCATAATATATCAGAAGAGCCTCTCTTGTCTTCCATTACAGCCACTATTGGAAGGCAAAAGTGGCTCTTTTGTATGACAATAGAGGCTGTGTTGGAGTGGCAAAGAGGCTCTATTGTGCCCCTTTGATGCATGTTTAGCACCGTCATTCATTGCACATTTCTCTTCTTGGCTGCATAACCGACTGTGCGTCAGTGTGCTATTGTTGCACGCTCAAAACTCGAAAATTTCGCATCAAAGATTTCTTAGTGCGCTGAACGAGGAGTATTGAGCGTCAGGAATGCAAATATAGTCTTCGGCGGAACCGCCGAAGAGTTAGGAATTTTGAATTTTGATTTTTGAATTGTGCGCCAAGGCGCATTGTGAATTATTCAGTTTTGAATAGATAGGATGAATGTCTTCTTGTCTAAAAGAGTATGTCTTACGTCGAATAACGGACATTATTCGCATGTGATTATTGCCTCTTTTTTCTCCCCGTCCAACCCAAAATGTCTGTTAAATTCTTTGTCAAATTAGGTGCGTAAATTGTCTGTTGGCTTGTCAAATTGCGCTTTGACCTTAATTTTGTAAAGAATTGGCCATTTTTTGTTAAGTTTATACAATTGACTTGAGCGAATTTCAGCTTATTTTGCAGTGCTGACAGACATAGCGTAAGGCATGTTGTCTCATGCAAATATTACTAACCACAAATAACGTACAATATGAGACCGCAAGACCATACTATTGAGAACGAACCTTGGCGACATTCATACGATGACGTCGAGGGCAAAATCAGGGAGCATGTGGAAAAGCTGGGGACTGAACAGGAAATAACCAAGAAACCCAAACATCACATTATTAAACATAAAACTAAATAGATAACATATTATTATTCACCTTTCAAATCATTTTTAATATGAGGAAACAATTATTACTAATGCTATCCCTACTGCTATATGCCGTAGGTATGGCGGCACAACAACCCGATTGGGGCTACAATCCCAACGCCTACCCTGACGAGCACGTCATTTATGTAGAACTGGTAGATGACAAAGGCAGTGCTGTACAAAGTTTTAATGACAACACTTACCTTGGAGCATTCATTGATGGTGAATGCCGCGGACTTGCGAAGGTAAGCCGATATTCTGTATCGGACACCCAAACCATTTATTATTTCGCTCTTCGTGTAAAGGGCACGAATACTGACAATGGCAAGGCTATCTCGTACCGTTTAAGCGTAGGTGGTAATCAGTCTTTCGTTTTCAACGACCTGAAGCCTGCCGCCAATACAGTAACCTATACTAATAATGGTACCACCGGTAAGTTGTCAGCCCTCTATCAGCTGACGTTCATACGTCCTGGGTATTATAGTATCGTCCAGCCAGAAGTGAGTGTTAAGGTAGGTGCAGAGTTCAATTTGTTGGATCATATCACGTTTGAGCCAGCAAATGCCAACATACCGGAAATGAACTGGACTATGGGGCAAGGTGAGAAAGAGAATGAATATGCCTCCATCAAAGGCAATACGTTTAAAGCCCTTAAGTCGACTGGCAAATACAGTTGGGTTAACGTAAGTCCGAATCTTTTGGGCATGAAGCCTACCGGACAGTACACAAAGGTTAGTGTACGTGTCATCCAGCCTGCCACCTCTATTGAGCTTCGCGACGAGTATAAGAATGGCATCACAGTTAACTTGGGCGACACTGCTGCCCTCAACACTGTGCTTCGCAGCGGCTACACCACAGCACCTGCCGACTGCAACGAGGAGCTGACATGGAAGAGCAGCGACGAGACTGCCATCCTTCCGATGATAGGCTCTGATATTGGCAAGTTCAATCCAGTAAAGACCGGCACTTACACCATGACGCTTAGCGGCGAGAATGCCAGCGTGGACCTTAAGGTCACAGTCATTAAGCCGGTAAAGTATATCGAGATGGTTGGCTCCGTTAAGACTATTAAGATGTTTTTAGGCGAGAACCTTCTCGACATCCTTCCTGCCGGCTATAAGGTAATGCCGGAGGATGCTACAGACCGCAGCGTGCATTACGAAGTTAACCAAAGTTTTAGTGATCAGGGAGTGTACGAGGATGGTGACGGAGCTTATATGTATACCGACATATTTGGTGACGAGTATTTTAATGAAGGTGACGAGATGATCGCCCTTAAGCCAGGTAGAGTTCGTGTTACGATACGTTCAGTGCGGAATCCGCAAGCCGCTTGCACATACGAAGTAATCGTAAAGGATGGTCCTACGAACATCACGTTCAAGCAGGAGGAGATGACATTCTTGATGCCAATAAAGGATACTGACAAGTGGGACATCTCTGAGGATATCCGTAACAACATCATCATGACACCGTCATGGCCTAAGTATGACGAATATGAAGAGTACGATATAGCAGAAAGCGATTTGGATATCAGATCTTATACGAAAGCCGTAAAACTGTATTATAATTTCGAGGAAGACAGCCTTTCTGCATCTATCGATAGTATAGGTGGGGGACGGATTAATGTCTCCTATTCATCTGAGCGCACCATCGCAACTGAAGAAGGACTCCAAAATGATGAGTATAGAATTTCAAACCACTTCAACATAACGATTTTGGAGTCTCTTAAGGGATTCAAGGTGGACGGATACGTGGAGATGGTAAGCACCGAGACACGCGACTTCGTGCTTACTCCCGACCCCGTTGACGCAGAGGTAGACCCGTCAAGAGTGGAGGTTACTATAACTCCTGACAGCTATGTTTCTGAGGAATGGAAGAGCATAGTAGAGATTGTTCCTACGGATGAGACCATGCTTAACTATACCATTAAACCTCATAGCGTGGGCAGAGCCACTATCAGCGTGAAGCTCGACGGTGTAGAGGTGGCAACATCACATGTCGGTATCGGTCAGCGTTATATGCAGAAGGCAGGATGGAAGTGGGCTTCGCTCTATGGCGGCGGCGTGCGCTGGAACTCTCCTGAATACGAATTAGGCAACGTGGTGGAGGAAATCCGCTCAGAAGACGCCCTTCTCCATAACGACCCCGAATACGGCTACTTCGGCGACATCTACAGTTTGGAGACTGGCACATGCTATAAGATTAAGGTAAAGGAAGAGGAGCCCGGTCTGCTTGACTTGAGAATCATGTACACCGGCGCTTACGAAGACATGCGGACTCATCGTCAGATTGTGCCGATGTGGAACTGGCTCGGCAATCCCTATCAGTATGACCACGATATCAACTCGGTGTTCTCTACCGAAGATACATACGCAAACAAATTCAACGTGGGCGACCGCATCGTATCGAAGGACAACGGTTTCGCTGAATATAATGGCGAAAAGTGGACAGGCACCCTTACCACTCTGCATGCCGGACTCGGATATATGTATTTCAATGCAGCATCAGACACCATCGACATGGAATACCTGCGTGAGGGCAGTATGCCTCAGGGCACTCCGGTGATGAACGCTCCCCAGCACAAGCAGAGCGTATGGACATACAACAGCGCTCCGTTCGCTGACAACATGACCATCGTAGCTGACCTCGGCAACGATTATTCGGCAGAACGCTTCACGGTGGGCGCCTTCGTAGGCGACGAGTGCCGCGGTGAGGGCGAGATGATAGACGGCAAGTGCTTCATCACCGTCCATGCTGACAAGGGCGAGACCATTTCGTTCAAGCTCCATGACGCCGTCAGCGGCGAGATGCGCACCATCAACGAGCAGATGCCGTTCGCAAAGATGGCAGGTTCGCTCCGCGCTCCGCAGCGTCTGACTGTAGGTGGCATCGTCACCGGCATCACAGCAGCCGACATCGCATCTTCGGGCATCGCCGTTGTGGACGGACAGATCACAGTCCAGGGCATGGACGTGGCTGACGTCATCGTATGCAACGCATCCGGTGCTGTTGTCTCAACCGGCGAGACCACCGTTACCGGCCTTCCTTCAGGCGTTTACGTAGTGAAGGTGAAGACCAAGGACGGCAAGACCGTTACGAAGAAGCTTGTCAAGTAAGTTGACTATACTAATATAACTAAAAGTTTCGCATGTCTCAAGACATGCGAAACTTTAAATAACCACTAAAAGAACCAAAGCGATGAAAAGCCACTTACACATAACCATACTGACGGCTGTGGCAGCACTCTTTCTGCATACCAGCGGCACAACAGCACAGAACATCACGGAGATTGCGAAGAGCGATCCCCTTATCATCACGGGTTCCGTAGGTACACAGAACACCTACTTTCACTCAACGGCAGGCAGCGCATACGCCTCGCCGCTGAGCAATACGCTGTTCCTCAACCTCAACATCAGCATGTATGGATTCAACATGCCTTTCTCGCTTTATTACTCCAACAACAATCTGGACTTCAACTATCCCCATATCTCCTTCAATCTCTCGCCGTCGTACAAGCAATGGCACGGACATATCGGAAGGTCGTCGGCAGGATTCTCGCCCTACGTCATGAGTATGTCGTACAACGGCGTGGGTCTGGAATATCGCACGCAGAAGTTCCGCGTGGGAGCTTTCTACGGCACGCTGCGCAGCGCCGTCAATGACGACCCGACGTCGCCCTCGCCGCGCAATCCGCAGTATCGACGCATAGGATGGGGATTCAACATAGGCTACGGCACGGGCAGCAACTACCTCGACCTTTATCTGCTCCGCGCATACGACCGCCGCAGCTCCATTGACGAGTACTGGCAGGAGCGCATATCGCCGCAGGAGAACATCGTGGTGGGACTGAAGGGAGGCGTGAGCATCAAGAACTGGATGTCGCTGACAGCCAACGTAGCCACATCAGCCTTCACCACCGACACCCGCGCGGAGAAGGTGACGGACAGCAAGGTGACAAGATGGGACAAGGTGTTCGACACACGCTACACCTCCATGGCACGCTTCGCGGGCGACGCCAACCTCAACATCAACGCCGGCGGCGTGAACGCCTCGCTCTTCTATCGCATCATACAGCCCGACTATACGTCGCTCGGCACCTACTATATGGCTAACAACTATCACAGCGTCGGAGCCAGTCTCGGCACCACGCTCTTCCGCCGCGTGTCGGTGGCAGCCACGTTCTCCGCTCAGGAGGACAATCTCTCCAACAAGCAGCTCTATACCACGCGGGGCTTTGTCTATTCGGCTTTCATAGCCACACGCATAGCCAACCGCCTCAACCTCTCGTTCGGCTATAACGGCTACCTGCAGACGCAAGCTGACGGTACGGCACACGTGAACGACACCACTCGCGTACGTCGCGCCATGAACACCTTCACGTTCACGCCGTCCTACGCCGTGGATAACGACCAGTTCGGCCATGCCTTCTCGCTCTCTGCCAGCCTCGTGCAGAACAAGGACCTCAACCGCTTCGCCACCGGCGTGAGCGACGTAACGTCCCTCGCCATCGGAGCCAGCTACGGACTGGAGGTGAAGGCATGGAAGACCAGCTTCCAGACCTCCATAAACCACCAGTCGTCAAAGGGATTCAACACGCGCTACACCAGCGACCTCGCCTCGGTGACAGCCAACCGCGCCTTCCTAAAGGACGATGCCCTCAACCTCTCAGCCACATTCTCGATGTGCTACAATGAGGTGAAGCGACAGTCGAAGAGCCTGTCCATGGGATGCGACATGGCTGCCAGCTACAGCATCAAGCAGAAGCATCTCTTCTCGATGACTGCCGGATTCAACAAGTACGGCGACGTCAACATCACCAAGACACGTTCGAAGCTGGACGCCACGGACATCAACCTCAGCTTCAACTACACCTACACCTTCACGCTCCTCGAGATAAAGCGTAAGGCTGAGAAGGAACAGAACAAGTCGCTATAGTGTAACTTTCATTCCCACGATAAAATAAAGATCAAGATATGAACAGACTGAGATTCCACATCCTATCACTACTCATCATCCTGGGTGCCATGCTGCAGGCAGCCGCTCAGGACGTAATGGTGACGGTCAATCCGGTACAGCCCACGCTGCCTCCGCAGGCAATGCTGTACGTAGCCAATCCCGGCAACTACTTTAACGTAAGTCTGATCAACTCTTCCGGCGAGACGCAGAACGTCTATCTCGTCATGGACCTTGAGCAGATAAATCCCAACTCGGGACTTTACGTCAAGATTCCTGCACAGTATCAGCCCGACAAGCCCATCACGGTGCCTTCCGGCGGAACGCACATTCTGAGCATGGTGGAGATGAAGAATCTCTTCAATCATGTGCCCAATGACCGCATCGCCACTACCCCGGGTCTGTTCAGCGACTATGAGGGCGGCGCCTTCGGACTCCTGCCCGAGGGTCAGTATCGCATGCGCCTCGTGGCTTACCACTGGGAGCCGGGACGTGACACTCCCGTCATGGTGAGCAGCCCCAGCAGCGGACAGTGCATCTTCACTATATGCTATAAGGCTCAGGCGCCTGAGTTCCTGATGCCTATGCCCGGCATCGGAAGTTCTTCCGACGCTTCCGTATGCACCATGGACAAGCAGAATGCCCTCTTTACGTGGAAAGAACCCATCGTGACGTGCAATCCCGGTGCGGCACGCTTTACGTATAAGTTTAAGGTGGTGCAGCTTGTCGGCGGTCAGACACCCGACGAAGCCATAGAGTATAATCCTGCCGTGTACGAGAAGTCGGGACTGATGTCGCCGATGCTGATTCTGCCGCAGGAGCGCATCCGCTCCATGATAGACGACATGACCTACGTGGCACGTGTCACGGCCGAACAGTCAGGTCTGGGCAGCAATTACCTCAACTACTCGATGGTGGAGAACGACGGCAATTCCGACCTCCGCCTCTTCCGCTTCGAGCCTGACGCCACCACCGTGGTGACGCCCCCTACGCCCGACAACAAGGACAAGGAGGACAAGAAGGATGAGGAGGAAGACGACGACGAGTTCGACTTCGGTTTCGGCAGCGGCAAGGAGGAAGTGACCGACTCGGTATATAACTTCCGCAATCCGCAGATCATCCGCCCGAGTTTCCCCGGCAATGCAGGAGCCCGCAAGTCATTCACGGGCGACGACATCGGCGTGGAATGGAAGAAGGCATGGTTCGTGGGTGGCGTGGGAGAGCGCCAGGACACGGTGAAGATCAATTATGAGGTGCAGCTTTTCCGCGGCGAACCAGAGATGGACCGTGCCGACATCTTCGCCTCAGAACCGGTCTACACACACTCCACGTACGACCTCTCTGACTCTATAAAGTGGGAGAAGATCAGCGACAAGGTGGTGGCTGGCGACTATATGGTTCTGCGCGTGCTCCCCAAGAGCGAGAACGTACAGTCCGTGGCGTTCGTCAACGACTCCGTCAACGTCATCGACTTCGCCCTCGCACAGCGCATCAGCCAGAAGTTCTTCCAGTGTTCGTCAATGGTGAACATCGAGAACCTCAAGCCTACGAAGAAGTCTGCCAAGGACTTCATAGGCAAGGTGGTGGGCATCGGACAGTATCAGCTCACCATCGACGAGATGAAGGAGAACGGCAAGGACGGCGGATTCCGCGGCAACGGTCGTGTGGAATGGTCGCCGCTCGGATTGTCGCTGATGGTGAAGGTGGAGTTCGATTCGCTCTTCATCAATACCGACGACATCGTTTATGCCGGCAAGGCTAAGGGCATGAAGGGCGACACATGGGCGTCGAACAACGGCGAGCAGGTGGACAAGCTCTTCTCCGACTGGGGCATTGACAACCTCATCGGCGACACTGGCATACCTTATGCTAAGATGTTGCAGAAGGAAGCGTCAAACAGAGGTCGCGACATCGCCAAGCAGCTCAGCCTCGGCAAGTATTATGATTATTACCATCGAGCCAAGGACTTCCTCACGGAAGGCAAGCTTGACAACATCATGATGCCGATGAAGCTGCCGAAGTCGGTAAACAAGACTCCGGTGGACATCCAGATTGTCAACGTGACATTCGCTCCTTCGTGGGCTTCAATGGACCTTATCGGTACGTTCACGCTACCCGAAAGCCGCTATACGGACAACAACATCCTCATCCTCGGTGCACCGCACACATGTATCAGCCCCGACCGTCTGTTGCCGGAGAGCGGATCGATGTGCCTGCTTTCCACCATCGACGTGAAGGAACCGTCGTCCGGTTTCCAGATTAAGTTTAAGGCTCCGACCGATATCACCGTGGCTGACGAAGGTCAGGCACCTGCGGACGGATGCTACATCAACTGGCAGGCTGACTCTTTGGCAGCCTTGCACATCGACATCGACATCGCCATTCCTAAGCTGAAGAAGGTGGCTAACGGCACCGCTACGGAAGAGCGACCCGTGCTGAACATCCAGACTGACATCAAGGACTGGAACAACTGGACGGCAAGCGCTGCGATGGACGACTTCGAAGCAGAGGCTCTTCCGGGCTGGACATTCTGTCCTGGCGCCATTGTCTACGACCACTCCACAACGGTGAACGACAATAACATGGGATCGTTCCCCGCCGGTTATGACAAGAGCAAGGCTGACATCCGCACCAACGACAAGGAATGGATGGGCCTTTACATCAGCAAGGTGGGCGTAAAGTTCCCGAAGGCTATGGAGGTGGGTAAGGAAGACGGCGACGGCGACCGACGCCTTACCCTCGCTGCCAAGGACATGTTCTTCGACAAGTCGGGCGTTTCGCTCAAGTTCGGTGCAGAGGACATCATCAGCGCAAAGACCGGAAAGCTCGGTGGTTGGGCGTTCACGCTCGACAACGTGGGCGTGGAGTTCCTGCAAAGCAACTTCGAGAAGGCTTACTTCGACGGCAACATGAAGCTGCCGCTCGTCAATTCGGACATCGCCTATACATGTAATATATATAACCAGAAGCGATTCAAGAAGGACAACGACAACGGCTACGCCTATATATTTAAGGTGCAGCAGGTGGAGGACATCAACTTTGACTTCATCCTTGCAGAGGCAAACCTTGAGCAGAAGCAGACTTACTTCTTCCTCGAAGCAGAGGACCAGGCTGACGGATCGACGAAGACCCGACTGGAATTCTCGATGGGCGGAAGCATCACCATCGGCTATGCGGACGAGATTCAGGGCAAGCTGGACGAGGTGAACAACAAGGTGGAGGCTGCCAAGGAACGCTCGTCGTTCGTCAAGAACGCTCTCGACGGACTGCCGCTGAAGCTCAGCATCCCCGGCATCCACTTCACAAAGATGCGCATTGCCAACTGTTCTACGTGGGAATCAATCTACGATAAGGAAGAAACACAAAAGAAGGCACACGCAGCTCAGGCTGAAGAGCTGAGACGTTCGGCGTGGAAGACGCTTTGCGAGGAGAAGGAACGCAACCTCGGTTCTGAGGACAAGCCCATCTATTTCAACATGGGCGAATGGTCGTTGGCTTCTTTAGAGAAGAAGATAGGTCCGTTCTGCTTTGGCATTACACGCTATGACCTCGGCTATTCGGGTGGCGCAATGACGCTCGACCTTGAGGGAAAGATTGGCTTGCTGGAAGACCTCGTAGTGGCAAAGGCTGGCATTCAGTTGCAGGCAGAGGTGAAGAACCTCGACGACATCAGCAACATCTCGCTGGAATATAAGGACTGTCTGTTTAACTCCATCGAGGTTTCGTCCAACCTTCCGGGCATCACCATCTCGGGAAGAATGGACGTCATACGTCCTAACGACAAGGTGAAGGACAAGGGATATAAGGGCCACCTTAAGTTTGCGCTCCCCGGAAATCTCTTTACCTTCGACTCAAACGGCGGCTACTTCGAGCACAAGGAGGAAGGCAACAACTTCACTTGGGGCTACTTCAATATCGCTATCGGCTCGGCTGTGGGTCTGCAGATTCCGCCAATCGAGCTTAACGACATCCACGGCGGCTTCTACTTCAACTGCCGAAAGGACCCGAAGGACGCAACGAAGGCCATCGCTCAGAAGGGCGTCATCGGCGTAACGGCTGGTTTGGGCATTGCAGCGTCGGGTGGCGACAACGTCATCGGCGGCAAATTCTCGCTCACCGTGGTATACGACAAGGAGCACAAGCGCCTCACCACCTTCATGCTTGACGGCAATGTAAGCGCTATGGCTGGCTTGGTTAATTCGAGAGCGTCCATCGTTTATCAGAACGACGACCAGTCGAAGTACCTGCGTCTGAACGTCACGGTTGACGCCACGGCGGACGGACTCGCCAAGAAGTATGCGGGTGAGATAACAAAGTACACGGAACAGCTTGCGGACAGCAAGATTCTGAAGCAGATGCAGGCTCTCAACGACACCATAAAGACCACTTACGACAAGCTGGGATCAATGGCTGGACTGGACAATCTCCATCAGGAACACAGCACGGAGGAGAAACACGAGAGCAAGGATGAAAACAAGAGCGAGCAGAAAGATAACTTCAAGGCTACGTCAGGAGCCAAGATATCTCTCGACTTTGGACTTACATGGCGCGACAAAGGTGTGAACTTCGACAAGGTGAAGTGGCATCTCTATCTGGGCAAACCGCAGAAGAGCGAACGATGCCAGTTCATACTCATCGACCTTGAGGCGAAGATTGTGGAAGTGAAGATCGGAGCGGAAGCCTACTTCTGTGTGGGCAACGAGCTGCCGGACAACGGCGCTTTGCCTCCTATTCCCGAAAACATACGCCAGTTCCTCACCGGTAGCCGCGGCAGCAACGGCGTTCAGTCAGCAGACGTAAGCAAGGCTGAGCGTGCCCGCGAGGAAGCCTTAAGAGAGTTCCGCGCCAACGCCACGGGTGGCGTAATGCTCGGAGCAAGCGTATGGGGCTACATCAATGTGGACCTCGGCATCCTCTATGCCGACATGGGCGCCACGGCTGGCTTCGACGTCAGCATCACACACATCGGCGACGAGGTCTACTGTGTAGGCGTTCCCGGCGCAGCAGGATGGAAGGGATGGTACGGCGAAGGACAGCTCTACGCATACCTCTACGCAAAGATGGGTCTGCGTCTGAACCTAGGATTCTGGAAGGGAAGCATCGACCTCGTGGACGCAGGCATCGGCGGCGTACTCCAGATGGGCTTGCCTAACCCGAGCTACTTCACCGGCGACCTCCGCATGAAGCTCCGTCTCTTGGGCGGCCTCATCAACTTCAACCGCCGCTTCCAGTTCACTTGCGGCAAGAAGTGTGACATCTTCTACGGCAATGCGCTTGACGACTTCCAGCTTTGGGGCGAATCGTCCATTGGCGAGGAGACAAGAAAGAACGGATGGAACCACAAGATGACCATCAGTCCTGACCTGCCCACCGACTTCACCATCACTCCGATGGCACGTCTTAACGAGCAGTATCCGCTGCTCGACCAGACTGACCTCCACAGACAGATGAAGCAGGTGGAAGCCGAGAGAGAGATTCTCGAGACCACGTCAACTCGTACGTTCCGCTTCAATCCGTCGACCAGTCAGGTTAAGCTCTACGAGTATAGCGACTCTACAATGCGCGACAGCGTGATACGTTACTATAATATAGAGTTCAATGCCACTAAGGTGACGGTACGAGGAATGCGTAGCCTCAACCCCAACCGCTTCTACAAGCTCGAGATTACGGGCCTTGCCAAGGAGCTTCGTGCGGGCAACTGGCACGACCCCGAGACATACAATGTCAAGAAGGGCAAGTATGAGGAAGTGCCATGGGAGCAGACCAAGGCGTTCTACTTCCGTACTGGCAACAGCGACGGCATGAACATTCAGGACGGAGGCGACCTCCAGTCATTTGTGGCTGTGGCTTATCCGTCGAAGTATAACGAGCTGAAGTCGGCTGAACCCGTCATTGCTTATGCCACTGACGTGCAGAATCCGCTCATCGTGCTCAAGGAAAAGAACGTACTGAACCGCCTCTATTCTGACGGCAAACTCAAGTGGAAGCTGAAGAAGGACGGCAAGGTGATAGAGGAGCAGGAAGTGTATGCAGGCTGGGAGAACAGAGCTTCTGCGTCATTCAAAACCAAGGTTCTGCCGGGTAACACCTACAACCTCGTGCTCGACTATGAGAAGACCAAGGTGACGAAAGAGACAGTTGTAGCGGAGAAGACCATTCTCTTCCGAGAGAAATACTACTCTAATTACACCAACGGAGCAAGTCCTAATGGCATGGCACCTAAGACTATCGACGGCCATAAGGTGATAAAGATAATCAGCTCAAGACGCTTTTTGGGATATGCCATCAATGATAATATAGGAAAGAACTTTAATGAGGGTTTCTTAAATGACAAGATAAAAAAGGACCTCCGCTTCGGACCTGCATTCCATGGTCCATATATGGATGCCAACGAGAACGTCGACCTTTATGCTGACGCTATGTCGCCGCAGACAAGGAAGACAAGGGTGACCAAGTCGTCTGCCATAACGAAAGCTTCGTCGGGCACTACCTCTACATCGGGCAACACCTCTTCGTCCGAGACAACACCGACAAGGCGACAGCCCACAACGCAGACTTCGCCATCCACCAAATTAGGCACTCGCGTAGTGCCCAAGTCGGACGATTCGTCATCTTCATCGTCTACGGAAGAAAAGAAGGAGGAGCAGTCCCTGACGAGAATACCCAACGGCAAGTTGTCGGGAGGCATAAAGAAGACTGACGACGACGCTCTGCAGTCGGGTGTGACCGACGAAAAGACGATGTCTCCCGGCATTATATTGCCAGACAAGACCGACGGCCAGGAGGCTCCTGAAGGCAAGGAATGGTATTGGGAGTACGTATTCACCTGCTACGACAACCGCGAAACCGAAGAACCGGTGGTAGCTGCCAATATCATGGACCTCAACGTCACAACCATTGACGGCGACTGGACAACCGGCAACAACGGCCGTCCGCTCGATTATGAGTTGCCGTTCATCGGAACGAAGGTCGCCACGCTCAAGAACGACGGCGCGGACATCAGCAACATATCTGACGTGGAGATTGGATATAAGACTTCGCTAATGGAAAGACAGAAGAAGTATCCTAACACCAATACTCTCCTCGCCTACTACGATCCGTTCTGCTACATCAGCTACCTTGCCAACTGGGCATTGATAGGCGGATGGAACATCGAGTCAGACCGTATACAGACTATGGTGACCACCACCACGTCGCTCACCTACAGCGACCTCGGCGGCAACTACAGCGGATTCCTTGCCGAAGGCGATGTCAACTACAACATCGTGAACGACTTGGAGAAGATTCGTCGCAACTCCATCTATCCGTCGGGAGGTTACGGTTCGGAATATCCGCTGCCGCTCATCGACAATGACCGTTACGACTACGTGAATCCTATCAGAAGCCACGCCACCATTCCGGAGTATAACCCCAAGAACCCGGCAGGCGACATTCTTAAAAACATCGCCAACGTCTATTACCTTGCTGAGGACGTGGACAAGAAGATAAAGGAGAATGCCAAGGTGGTGCTCGATAAGGGTGGAACCACGTTCAATACCAAGCGTGCCAACGCTGTGGAAGAATGGAACCTCCAGCACCTCGGAACCGACATCATAGTGTCGCGAGAGGGTCTGAACGAGACTACGCAGATGATAAAGATACCGTACTATCAGATGACGCTGCTATGGTGTGGCATCATTGACAACTCCGACTCAGGACGTAAGGTATCGCTCAACAGCATAATGAAGGGAGCAGGAAAGCGAGCCACACCGCGCCAGAGCAAGAGTCAGAGCCGCATGGTGCTCTTCACCTTCACGGGCGACAATGGCTATCCCGAAGCTACGTTCAAGGCTAAGGAGGCGATGAAGAACCTCAAGAAGATGATTGTCCGGACTTACCGTATCGACGACTATGACGTACAGAAGAAGGAGTATACGGTATTGCACAACAGCAGTCAGCGTGACATCACCATCTACGAGCCGCTAAAGAAATTCTATTAACAGACCATAAAACGTACAGATATGAAGATAATGAAAGGACTATCAGCCGCATTCGCCGCCACCTGCGCATTCGCCGCCATCACAGCGGTGGCGAGTGTCGGCTCACGAACCGGATATTCCTTCTATGGAGGAACACAGAACGACACCATCCCGACAGCCGGCAAGATGCTGCCGGGAGAGGTGGCGCAGGACACCACGGCTTTCAAGGGCAAGCCATACGAAGGCTCCGACATCATGCTCACGGCACGTGCCTACGGCGACCGCATCGTGCTGAGATGGGCTCCCTCCGACTATGCTGCATGGATGAGGCTCAATCTCATCGGATATAACATCTATCGTTGGGACGAGAAAAACCATTGCGACACGCTGGCGTTGGCGCTCAAGCCCAAGACGCTGGAGGAGTTTCGTGCCAAGTATGCGCCTAACGATTCGGTAGCCACCATCGGCTACGGACTCATCTACGGCGACAACCTGAAGAAGCCCACCGAGACACGTGAAGAACCGGGATCGTACGGATCGATGCTCGAGCTGTATGACGACCAGGTGACGAGCCTTGCCTTCGCCATCCTCGCTTCGGAATGGCGTCAGGACTTGGCTGAGGACATGGCTATGCGCTTCGTCGACCGCAACGTGCGCAAGGGAGCACGCTACACGTACATCATCCAGCCTGCCCGCCGCTTTGAGAACGACAATATGTTCATCAAGGGCAAGGAGGTCAGCAACGTGGAGAACAAGCCCTACATTCCCGCTCCTTACAACGTGGGACTGACGGACAGCATCACCGGACAGCTCGCCGTGACGCTCTATTGGACCGACAAGCACAACTCTTCGTTCGAGATTGAGCGTCGCGTGGCTGGCACGCAGGAATGGTGCCGCGTCAACAGCAAGCCCTACATGCCGATGTACAAGCAGGACCTCGACGACAAGGACGAGGAAGTGATGTACGTCGACAAGGTGCCGCAGCCCGGGACCTACGAGTATCGCGTGATGGCGCACGACGCTTTCGGCGACACCACAGCACCGAGCGAGACGCTAACCGTAAAGGTGGGCGACATGAAGCCGCCCAAGGGCCCGACCATCACACTCGTCAACATCGACCGTCCCGACGAGACTGACCCCACGAAGCAGATATTCGCCACCATCTCGTGGGAGAAGGACACCGTGGAGGCAGACCTCGCAGGATTCCTCCCTCTCTACTATAACGAACGATTCACGGGCAACGACTGGAAGCCGCTCTGCGAAAAGACGCTTCCGGCAGACGCAAGGGAGGTGAAGGTGGACGTCACCGGACTCTCCACGGGCATGCTCGTCATGGCAGCATACGACGAGGCTGGCAACGTGGGCTACTCGATGCCCGTGCAGCTCCGCATCAGCGACATGAAGGCTCCGGACGCTCCCGGCAATCTCCGTGCAGAGGTTTCGGCCGACGACGGCACCATCACCCTGCGCTGGGACAAGCCCGCGGACGACGACGTGGCTTACTACGAGCTGGCTTACGCCAACGACACCACCCACCACTTCCTTATGCGCAACCAGGGACAGCTGAAGGACACGATGTTCGTAGACACGGTGCAGATGACCGTCAATCAGCGATTCATCTACTATAAGGTGCGTGCCGTGGACTACAGCAACAACACCGGTGAGTTCTCGCCCATCCTGCAGGTGGAGCGACCGCACATCACACCGCCTACACAGCCTCACCTCGACTCGGCTTGGGTGGACAATTCGGGCATACACATGGACTGGGTGACGGGTCTGGACGCCGATATGTACTACCACCGCGTCTATCGCCGACTGGAGAACAGCAGCACGTGGGACCTCATAGCCATCGTCACGGCGGAGGACGTGCTCAAGGCAAGCCCCGACGGAGTGATACATCTCACCGACAAGCCGCAGACCAACAACACGTATTACTATGAGTATATGGTAGTGTCGTTCAACCGTTCGGAGATAGCTTCCGAGCCAAGCCTCATCTTCTCGGCACGCTTCGCCGACTTCACCGAGGCAGAACTCGGCATCAAGGCAGTCGGAACCTACGACACCGTGAAGGACGAAGCACGTCTCTCATGGGAGCACAAGGCAGTGGACGGCAAGCAGACACCTTACTATTACTGCGTCTATCGCAAGGGCAAGGACGAGGCAGACTACACCTTCCTCTGCTCCACAGAGCCGGACATGCCGCTCCATACCGACCAGCTCCTTTCACCGGGCGAGTCAGCCAGCTATTACGTAGTGGTGCGCTTCACGGACGGAAGACGCAGCCAGCCTTCCAACAAGGTGACGATAACGGCTCCGGCGAAAGCCCCCTCTAAGGCGAAATAAGTAAACATCACAGAAAAAATCACAGGCAACATCCATCCGAAATGAAAAAGACAAGACTATTCATAACCAAGCTTCTGTCGCCACGGGGTGTCAGGACGCGTATGTGGCAACTCCTTACATGTTGCCTGTTGGCAGCCATGCCGCTGCTCACTTCCTGCGGCGAACTATTCGACGTGGACGAGGCGGGCGAGACAACGTCAGCGACGATGAAGATGGACCGCGACACCGTCTTCATCATGCCGGGCGACTCGCTGCGTCTGACCGTCACCTTCTCTCCGCCAGAGGTGAAGGACAAGGGCGTGATGTGGCTCGTCGACCAGCCCGAAATAGCACGTCTTTGCGTCGATACACTCGTGGCGCAGCAGCCCGGCACCGCCTACGTCACGGCAATGTCGTCAGCCACCATGCGTCTGGACACCTGCGTGGTGACCGTAATGACCCCGTGGACAGTTGACCGTAACAAGTACTTCTTCGACACCGTCGTCTACGCCGACATCAGCGTAGCCGGCAGACAGCTCGGCGACGACATTGCCGTGGCTGCCTTTGTGGACGACGAGCTGCGAGGCATAGCCGAACTGAAGGAGGCGAAAGGCAAGCGTTATGCCGTCATCCGCGTGTACGGTCCGGTGAGCGCCTCAGACGAGGACATCATCACCTTCAAGTGCTACGACCGGCGGGAGGTGCGCCTACGCACCTTCGACGTGCAGCTGCCCTTCGACGGCGAGACGCACGGCACGCTCTCAAAGTTGATAACATTACACCTCGACTGACGTTTAAAGGAGTTACGAATCTATAAAACCCGACAACTATGAAAAAGATATTCTTACTGATCCTCACCGCCTTAGCTTTCGCCTCCTGCACGCTCTACATGGACGAGCCGGAAGACGATAAGAAGGGCAAGGACGACAACATAGAGAACGGCGACGGCTTCAGCGCGCCGCGTACCGACGTGACCGCTGACGGCACCACCACCTACCAGTTTAACCCCACCACAAAAGTCTTCGACGAAACAAACTCTCAGTACGTCCTCAATGTCGAAGACTCTGTGGTGTGGCTTTCCACGTCAACGCCCTACGAGATGATACCGCAGGTAGGAGACGCTATCTACTCCACATTCTCAGAGAAGTTTCCAAACGCAATGATGGGAAAAGTGGTGTCTGTTACAAAGGAGAACGGTATGATAAAGTGTGTGTACGGCTCGACGTCGTTAGGACATGTATTTAAGGAACTTGAGGTGCATTACGAGATTCCCATAGGCGCTTATACCGATTCGACTATAGCAAACAAGTCGTTGGTGGAAAAGGTAAAGTATGCAAAGCAGAGAACAAGAAAGGAATACGAATTTAAGCCTGAAATAAGCACTTACAACTTTGAACTACAAGGAGAAAAATCATTATATGAGAAAAAATGGTTTAATGGAAGCTTTAAAGGTTCTTTAAATATTGTGAAAGAAGAACGAAAATATAGGAAAGTCATATACGATTATGACCTTCTTGATGAATCATTCTATTTCCTTTATAGCGATTCCACTATAACTGACTGGACTATTAATACAAGCTGTACAGGAGAAGCCAAGGTAACATTTCTTGCTTTTGACAAAAAAGCAACAAGTGGAAAAGCAATGATAATTGTACAGAAAGAAATTAAAATACCGATACCCAAAACTCCTTTGTATATTTTTATAGATCCGTCTTTAGAAGGCACTTTGTCCGGTAATTCTCAAGGTAAATTCAACTCACACTCCGTTTCTGTAAAAAAACATGGAGCGGAAAAGAAAAAAGGCTGGGATAATGCTCAAGCTATTGAATATAAATATGAAAAATCAACCGCACGTGTAGCCGAAATAAAAGCTAACCTAACTATTGAATTTGATGCAGTGGCAAAAGTAAGTATTTCAGCGTTAAATTTTAAAGACAAAGCCAATATCAATGCAACAATTACTGGTGGACTAAAGTTTGAGCTTACTGCAGGTTTGAATATTTTGAAAGGAGATGAGTATTTGATAACAAGACCTTTAACCGTTGATGGTTCAGCGGTAATTAAGGGTTCTGTCGGAATATTTTTTCAATGGAAAGAAAACCATCCGATATGGAATTTTAATTGGAATTTTGCAGATGTTACAATTCCTCTCTTTACTTGGTATTTAACATCCAATCTAAGCAGCTTTAATATTATTCCCTTAGAGAGAAACCAGAGTGGAGAATATAAAGAGAAATATAGAGCAGAGGCATACCTTACATTGTCGCAATCAGAGCAACCTGAAGCCTTAGAGGTAATCCTTAATATATACAATAATGAAGACAAGCTTGTGAAAGTTGAACGGATGAATAAAGCCACAGATTATGGTACTGGTCTGGTAAAGTTCAGAAAGGATTTCGAGATAGATAGTAAAAAAGACGAAACCTATTATGGCGTAATAACATATTCGAATGGTGAAAAAATCTATAGGTTTGACGACAAGATACCTTTCGGAGTGAAAATATACATGAGTCTGGATAAGTGCAGACAAGCGGAAGGCACTTACAATCCCAAAGCCAGGAAGCACTATAACTTTGAGGCACGTGGAAGTTTGAAGACTGTGGGAAGCAGTAAGGTCTCGCAATGGGGACTCCGTTTCAGACTGTATGACAAATACGGAAAGCCAGTGTCGGAGTCGCAGTGTACCTACTTCGACCCGACGGACGGTGCGAAGAGTTGGGGACTGAAGATCAGCTCAAAGAAAAAGGGACCATACGTTCTCAAGATCGAACCGATATACAAGACTGGATACGGCACATTCACGAAGGTGAATGTGGTTGAGGACAAGATAGTGGAACTGCCTCTCGACCCCGATTTCGGAGAATGCAAAGAAAAAGACTGGGAAAAGCCAGACGTATATGTGAATCTTACGGATAAGAAGTAAGGGAGTCAAAAGGCATCTTATTTGGAGCATTTGCAGTAAATATAGCTGTTTTCTTGCCGTTATCGGCAAGAAAACAGCTATATTTGCATATTATTACTCACTTTTTATGCCGATAACGTATGGAATAAGCAAACCGTAAGACAATGCAAATATCGTACAAGAGAGTAAAAACCTGTTACAAAATAAAAATTGATTATAGAGTTATGGATTGCTGTTTTTATGGTGTTTTGCTGTGCAAACTGCCCCCGAGCATACGATAGCGCCACTTTTACAGTCCAAAAGTGGCACTATTAGAGTGTAAAAGTGGCGCTATTGCATGATAAAAGTGCCACTATTGTAGTGTAAAAGTGGCGCTATTTGACTTTAACTGATTTTACTTTACACTTTTCTTGTTGTTTTACTAATT
>ERZ1034678.163-NODE-163-length-37477-cov-62.616669_pt1 | contig 37477 bp, 59 predicted proteins | sample MGYA00520640_ERZ1034678 | MGnify/ENA primary metagenome ERZ1034678 (study PRJEB33766, sample SAMN09781767) | gut metagenome | biome: gut microbiome | host: Homo sapiens | place: Madagascar | study: EMG produced TPA metagenomics assembly of the PRJNA485056 data...
CATTTAAATCTATATCCAACAAGTCAATTAATTTAAGTAAATTCTGTATTGGAATATTTTTAACTTGATTATTTTCATACCTAAAATAAGTTGTTCTGTCTATGCCTAGTATTCTAGCGACTTCTATTACTGATAATCCTTTTTCTATTCTAGATTCTTTTAATATTTCTCCTATATTCATTGCTTACACCTCGTATTTTTTATTATACAAATATTATACTCATTAAGTGCATATTGTACAACAACAAAATAAAAAATATACTTCCAGTTTAGGAAGTACATTTTTTAAGTCAATAAAATTTTACAAAATCTTAGCGTTAAAAGTGTTAAAGGAGTTTCCCCCTTTTTCTTTAGATTTTAATACTACATAAGGTAATATAATTATAACACATAACTAGATATATTTCTCTAAGATGGAATAAATTTTTTCTAATTCTAACTTAGTAAAAGGAATTTCACCCTTTAACTTTCTTCTTAGACTGTTATAAGTAATATCTAACTGTGCAGCTATCCATTTCTTTTTTAATCCACTTTGCTTTATAGCTTCATTTATTTTCTCATTCATGTTTACACCTCTATGCAAATAGTTGATATATTGCATATGTTAAAGCAATTATTAATATATAAGTTAAGCAACCCCAACTTGTTTCACCTTTTTCAACTTGTTTTTTAAGTACTTGATAAGTTTTCCATTCCTTTTCATCTAACTGGACCGTTGGTTTATCTCTTGATTGACCTAATTTATTATATTTAGGAGAATATTTTGTTATATAATAAGTTTCGTAAATTAAAGCATCACTTTCAGTCTTATACTTTTGATATTCTATTACTGCTACAGATTTATAACAATTTTTATCAAGATGACCTTTACCACCAAAATGTTGTGCCATTCTTTTATTTATATCTACAGTTTTACCAATATAAATTATACTTCCATTAATATCTTTAAATCTATAGCAGTATGAAACCATTTTAAGCCCTCCTATTTATTCAAATAAGGTTTTAACATTTCCTCAATTTCATCTTCTTCTAAATAAAATATTTGAGTTTCTACTATACCTTCACTATTTTTTATTTTGCATCTACCTTTTACATTTATATCTTGCAAATCATAGCCTTTACCAATTAATGTATCACTATCTGTTTGATCGAATGTATGAAAACCTATTATCTGACTACAATTCATTTTGCATCTACCTATAGTTTCCTTTGTACAGTCTTGAGTTGCTAATATGAAGTAGATGCCATAAGATGCACATTTACTCATAACAGTATGAAGCACTTCTTTGCACTCTCTATCACATACAACTTGAACTAATTCATCTATTACAAATATTATATAACTCATTTTTACATCATGCTTTTTATTATAGTTAATTACATTTCTGCAATTAGCTTCGTCTAATATATCAGCCCTTTTATTCATTTCTTTTTCTAGCCATTTTATTTGAGCCATAAACTCTTTTTTATTTGTACTCATACCTAAGAAATTATTATAGTTTCTAAAATAATAAACATCTGCTTTTTTATAATCACAACCTAAAAAACAAACTTCATTTCTCGTATATGTTTTAGTTATATTAGTTATAAATACATTTAAAAAGCTAGATTTTCCCCACCTAGAAGCCCCTCCAACCATTGTATGACCTTCTAACATATCAAAAATTTTCAAATTGCCTTCTATGTCATATCCTATACAAGCTTTTATTCCTTCCTTTTCACCTTCAATAAAGATAAACTTAATTACATTCATTTCTTTTGACATATCTTTAATTTCCTCTGTTGGTATATATTCATATTTAACTATATTTTCAACTTCCATTATATCCCCCTCCAAAACTTCAATAGTATCTTCAAATTTTCTCCCAGTAACTAATCTATATATAAAATTAGAATACATATCCCAAGCAACTGGAACTGCATCAAATAAAGCATCTATTAACGGTTTAAACATAGTCAACCCCCTTAAAATCTGCTACAATATAAGAAAAATATATTATAAAGAATTTATATAAAAATGATAAAAATATTAGTAGTAATAGTAGTAGGTGGAGTATTAACCCCACCTTTATTTTTTTACTTAAAAAGCACCACGTTTTTTGCTAACTTCGTACCCTCCACAAGCTTCAACAACTTGAAATTTATAATCATTGATTAATATATCCTTTAAACTGTAAAAGTCATTATCTGTGCCTTCTGAAGCTTCTTGGCATATGTTTTTAAAATCTCTATAGCTCATATTATCGTTGTGAGTTAATATAGCTAATATTTCATTTTTATTTTCTAAAGTATATATTTTCATAATTAATCCCCCTCATATCTTATATAACGTTTTGTTACTTTATTATATGTATAAGTTATGAAAATGATACATAAGTTTACTAAAAAATAAAAAGCTATAGAAAATTAATCCTATAGCTTATTACGCACATTACTTATACATCCAATTATCCATACATCTCAATTCATCATTAACATCATCTAAATACAAGAACTCTAAATCATTTTCTTTCATATAATCTTGCATTTGAGGCAATATATTTTCATCCTCATAAATACTTTTATTTCCATGTACTATTTCTACAAAGTCTACTCTACCATTTATTCTAAAATAAATTCTATAACCATATTTTTTAGTTTTCATAACTTCCTCCTATGCTCCCGACATTAATGTCGGTACCAAACCATCTTAAAAGTTTTATTTTAATGAAATTTTTATTTTTCAACCTTCACACTTTCTTTACATTTTTTCAGCACATCTTTAAATTCTTTTAAATTAAACTCTTTATTTGAGTACGAATCTCTTAATGGATACTTATACCAATCAATTTCTAATCCAGTAGGTTTAAATATAAAATTTGGTTCTTCCATTATGCTTTCATCTTCTCCCCAATAATATGGATTTATTACAAATATATTATTTTCAAATCCACCTCTTTCAGTTTTATACTCTTTTAATTTATCATTTTCTATATACCCATATCCATCTAAACCTATTTCATACATAAATTCTATAAACATTTCCTGAATTATAAAATCATCTTCACTAATCCCTCTTGGTACTTCAAATTTACCTCTTGAATTTCCAAATATTAAATTTCCTAACTCCATCTCTAAAATTTCCTCCAGATTCCTTTAAAATTTTGATTTTATTTAAATTTAAAACGGCAATAATAAATCTATTAACTTTTCTTTATGCTCATTACAAAGATATACTCTATTTCCTAAATCACTTGGCATTGTATCTTCTGTAAAGTCTATAAGTATAATACTGTCATTATCACAACATTCACAAATATGTTTATTATCATCAAATATTCTAATCATCATATCTTCCCCCTACTATAAGAAGTGAACAGAAAAATACTACTAAAACAATATAAATTAATGCCCCTAATATAATTTTCATCTTTAGTTATCCCCCTTGTTTAATATACTCCTATTCCATAGTTTATTTTTTCAAGTCTATTCAAAATGCTTTTTTTATCTCTTCCAATATGCTTTCCTATCTCGTCTGCTGAATAGTTATGCCTATACATATAAACTATTGCTTTATCTTCTTCAACTGTATAAGCTTCTCCTTTTTTTATAGATTTTTTCTTATCTTTTTCAACTTTAGCTTTAAACCATTCATCTTTCATGCTAAAAAAGTTTACTGTAAGCTTCCTACTATCCCAAACATCTTGATTACTTATCATCCATTCTTTTAGATCTTCTTCTTTTATTGAAAATCTTTTATGAAGCGTTCTATCTTTATACGCTCTTAACTTACCATTATTTATATTTCTATTTATCTTTGCTTTGCTTACTCCCAGCATCAAAGAAACTTCATAAACTGAATAATATAACATTTTAGTTGATAAACCTATCTTGTAGGCTTTAGTAGATACGCTCGATTCTGTTCTTTTTAGCTTGTTAGCTATATATTTATTAGTTACATGATACCAATTATCTTCTAAATATTTTATCTCTTCATTACTCCAACGCTTCCCCATTTATATCCCCTCTTATTTTAATATTTTATCCTTTGTTGTATATTTACATTAAGAGAAGTTTAAAACCTCTCTCTATGCCCTTTATTTGTTTTATTTATACATTCTCATATAAGGAGTACCTTTGCTATTTACATACACTTCAATATCGAATATGTTTGAAATGTTTGAGTAATCCTCATTTAAGAATTGATTATATAATTTAATTTTACGAGTTTTCCCCATTAAAAAATTTCTTATCCTTTTAGGAAGTGCATCTGCTACATTAATAACCTTATAACCTAAAGCTTTAAACTTGCTTATATAAAAATCTTCCATTATCATCAAATCAAAATTAGTTATATGTTTATAAGCTTCAAGTATATACATATCTCCACCTTTTAAGGTATTTGTTTTGTGATATATTAATCTGCTTATAACATCTATACTTTTACCAATATAAACCTTATCTCCTTTGATAATCGCATATATAGCTATTATCTTAGGGAAATTCCTTCTATCTATTTCATCAATGTTTATCTTGAACATTATTTTGCTTAAGTTCAAAACTCGGATTAAATTGAGAATATCCAAGCCTTTCTTCTTGTGATTTCTGAAGTTTCTTTTCTAGTTCATCGGCATCATATTCAGTAAAAGTATTTTTAACGGTATTGTTATGTTTGTTATTTAAAACTTTATTTTCCTCTTTTTTACTAGCATATTCTTTATTATTTTGTGGTATACTATTATTAGATTTGATATTTTCTTTGTTGGCTTTTACTGGTGGCACAGTAGAAGCTTTTTTATTATCCATATCATTATCAGTTATATTAGGCAACATATCATAAAACTTTTTAGTAAATGTAAAATATGAATACGTTCCAGTTTTATCTTTTTTAGTATAACTTTTTAACATACCAGTAAATTTAAAGCTTTTAGCCCTTTTTTTAGATGACTCACTCATACCATTGTATCTAGCTTCCCAGTCTAAAGGTTTTTCACATAGATTATTATTAAATATTTCCATTAATCTAGTCTTTTTCATATTCAGTATAGGCAAATCATCTATAAACTTATCATATTTAATCCAGTAGTACATTTCCCCATCTTTTATTATACTTTCCATTCTCCCACTACTCACAAAATCGTGCATATGTCTTAATATCATCAATTCTTCAATAGTCAATTTGTTTTCAACTGCTTTTACTTGATCGAAGCCTAGTATATTAAATCTCATATGTTTCACCCCTTATAGATATTTTCTAATTTTTAAATTATAAGTATTAGGCATTACTCCATCATACATATTAGTATTGTTTATCTTTTCAATAATTCCTTTATCAATTAACCCTTTAATAGTTTTTATAACTGTTGCTCTAGTCATACCTATTTCACTAGATATATATTTCGCAGATAAAGTAACACTATTACCTTTATTAACTTCATACAAATACATTAATATTATCTTTTCACTATTAGATAAGTTGTTATCAGTTAAAACTTTTGAGATATTCATTTAATCACCTCCTTACACTTATTATAGTAATACATTTCTTTAACTATGTCAATAATTTATACATATATATTTTTTAAACACTTATATTTAATAGAATAATATTTTAATAGAATAATCTTTAATAGAATAATCTTTGTTCTTATCATTTGATGATACCCGTCTTATCACATGACGTTACCCCGTCTTATCATTTGATGATACCCGTCTTATCATATGATGGTCTGCTAAGTAAAGAAATTTTACATCATAGCTATTTCAACATTTCTAGCCACATCATCATATGATGTTATGGGTATTTTATAAATTTGTTCATTATGTGGATATTGTGGATAAACTCATATACAATATAATTGTTAAAATTTTACAAGAACCTAGTAGAGTTAAGCTCACTCATACCACAAAGGAGGAAGAAATGAAAATAAGAAAAAGAAATAAACATTTAAAAACAATTAAACAATTAACAAAAGAAGAGAAAAATAAAATAGATTTAGAGTTTGGGAGGATATATAAATTACTGTCTACGATAAAAGAAGATGAATATAATCAATTAAAAGAATTTGAATTTGAAGAAATAATAGAAAATGCAAATAAGGACCTTGATAGAATATCTGAAACAGAAGAAGGATATTGGGCTAAATACATAGTAATAACAAATGAATATATAGGATTAAAAACAAAAGGAAACCTTTTTAAATGCAAATTTTAAAGGAGGAAATATGAAAATAAAATTACTTGAAAATAATAAAATAATCGAAGTGCCAGCTTATTGGAAATGGCATTTAGTAGAAGGTAAAAAAGTTATAATTGATCAGAATAAAAAAATAATTGCTTTAGTTATAGAAGGAAAATAATTAAAAAAATTTATAAATATAGTTGACTTTTGTTAGGTACTAACATATAATTAAAGTATAATAATTAATAAATAAGGAGGATATAAAAATGAGAAATGTTATGAAGAAAGCACATGAAATAACTAAAAAAATAATAAGAAAAGGTGATAGCTATAAAGCAACTTTCAGATTAGCATTATCATTAGCACATTCTCTAATAAGAAAAGGAGAAAATAAAATGATAGAATATAGAACAAGTAGAGGAACAGATGTTAAAGTTGAAATGGGAGAAGGAAGAACAGTAAAAACTTTAATAATGAACGGAAAAGAAATATTAGTTAATAACAGACATTCAAGTAATTGCTTTTTAATAGATGGGTATATATACATAGCTGACAGAAAAGCAAATAAAAAACTTGGAGCAACTAAAGATGCAAGAGTAGAAACAAATAGTGAATTACAAGCTATATTCAAAAAAGAAGAAGGAAAAGAACTTAAAAGACTTAACAGAAGAATAGAAGCTATAAAAGAAGTTTATGCTAATCACTTAAGCTTTGAGCAACATTTAAATGATATAAATGCAATATAGAAATAAAAACAATAATATAAGTATTGACAGTTAGGTACTAACGAAGTATAATATAATTAAGATAACAAGTTAAAAAAGTTATCAAATAAAAAATAAAAGGATGGGATTAGATATGAAAGAATTAAAAAAGGAGGATTACTTATGGGATTTGATATCCAAACAATATTTGATGTTTCAAATGAATTAGAATATAGGTTAAAGAAAGATAAAAATATCGAAATAATTAGGGAAATAGTAGAAAGAATAGAAAGTGCAATAGATAGAGAAGTGTCAAGAACAGGCAAAATGGGTACGGAAAGTGTAGATATAACTTTATCAATGACAAATGAAGAATTAGAAATTTTTAAAGATATAGATTTATTTAATGATAATGAACATTACTGGTGGGAGATAGAAGATAATAAATTACACATTACTTATACAGAAGAAGTTTAATACAAAAGTGGTGGCTCACTATAAAAAGCCTTTACTGATTAGATAGGAGGAATTATGGAAGCAATTAGGAATATAAGCATACAGAAGGTTAAAGATAGACCAAACTCTTACATTTATAAATTAAGTTTACCGAGTTGGGTTATTGAAACGTTAGGTATTAGCATAGAAGATAGACAAATAAAAATAACTGAATCAGAAGGAAAGATAGTTATTGAGAAAGATAAAATATAATTTAATGTGGTGAATGTAATGTGTGAGATATTAAATACAGAATGTGGTAAGTGTTGTTATGTACAATGTGGTATGGATGCGGATAAAGAAAAAGAATGTCATTGTGATAATCAAGAAGGTCATAATTGTTATAACTGTGAATGCAAAGATATGTGTTTTTAGTGAAATATAATTTTTATTAGAAAGGATTTAAATTATGAATATCAAATTGACAGATAAAGAATATGTTGAATTAAAATACGCCTATTATTTAGGGTTTAAATACATCGCAAGACACGAAAAAGGAACAGTAGAGTTATTCAAAGAATTACCAATAAGAGATAAGGAAACTAATGGCATAACTACAAGTGGTTATGATACTTGGGTTATAGGTAGTTATCCGATAAAAGACCATAGTTTATATGATAAAGTTAAATTAGGTAAGTATGATTTTATAACTTGGGAAAATGGAGTTTGGAAAATAACAGATATTTTAAATAGCATTAGATAAAATAATTCTTTTAATTAAATGGAGGTTGGTTATGGTTAGGATAGTTCTAACAGATGAAGAATCAAAGTTATTAAAACAATTCTTATTGTATTTTTCAATGGAAGAATATAATGGATTCTTGGGAGAATTAAACAATAAAAGAGAAGAAATTGATGAATTATTAATTGATATATATAATCAAATATCAGAAATTATTGAATAAAAATATCATTTTATTTAAACATTTTAATGTATAAATATATTCAGATATGCTTATAATACCTTTTAAATTAGATTTTAAAGGATGAATAAATTATGTTTAATATATTTAATCAAGATAAGGATAATAGAGGCTATTACGAGGAAAGAAATCATCAAGATAATTTTTACAGTGATAGTAGTTATAATAATAATTTTCAATATTGCAGATTATGTGGTAAATATCAAAGATTTGAACATGATAGATGTTGTGTATGCAAGTCAAATTAAAATAGCTCATACAGAAAAGTATAAGCCATTAAAACGTTAGAATTTAATTTGGATGTAATGATATATTGTGGAATTTCAAAAATCTAGACAATAATTATAAACTTATTGTATAACTTAATTATACTTTTTAATAATGGAATTTGTCAATATTTTGCCAAATAAAGAAGATTGCTTTTAGTCAGTCTTTTTTATTTACCTAAATTTAAGCATAAAAAAAGAAGCTAATCCCTTTAAGCTCCCTTTTTTACTGAATTTATATGATTGTAATAGACGTTGATATTGTAATCTTTAGCCGATTAACTGTTGAATTTATACTCTACAACTTGAGTATTGCAAATTAAAGTTGGATATACTTATATTGTAGCAAGTAAAAGAAGCTATCGCAACTGATACGGGAAAAGTAATACGTTATAAAAAAATAACTAAAATTTATATTTTTAATACGAATAAGTACAACTCTTACTTGAATATGTTTTATTAAGCAAATATAAATGAGATTTTGAGGAGGGGCTTTTATGAGTAAAAAAAGTGTAACTTTAAATTTTGATATGAATAATGAAAATGATATTTTAGTTTATTTCTATTTAGTTAAGTTAGTTACTAATCAAGTAAATGTATCTTCTGAAATTAAAGAAATGATATTAGATTATATTAATAAAGACGATAATTTAAAAACATTAGTTTATGAGAAGTTAGGTAATTCAGTTTTACAAAATAATAATTAATATAAATTAAAAGAACTCCAAAACTTTGAAGTTCTTTTTTATTTACTCTTATCTCGGTATTAAGTATGTATCTTTATAGCCTTTATTTATTAGTTCTTGTTGCATTTTTTTAGCTGAATCATATTCACAAGCAGTTACACAAACTGCATATAGTTTTTTATCAGCAGATGAAGTATTAGAATTACTATTTTCAACTATAGTTTGATTTGCTATACCTTCTGCTATTAATTTAGCTATCTTTTTCCTATTAGATGTATATTTATCAGTATCACTTTTATTAGATACAAAGCAAGTTTCTATTAATATTGCCGGTGGATTAGTCAATCTTAACCAACCCAAATTACGCTTTAAGTCATTTATATCATGCTTTATTTTTCTGTCTTTAAATTCAGTTTTAAGTTTATCTTGAACTTTTTGAGCAAATACTTTCCCTTTAGAACTTCTGTATATTACTTCTGTACCATTAGCAGCTGCATTATCTGAACTATTAAAGTGTATTTGAACAACTAAATCATAATTTTTGGAATTAGCTTTTTTAGCTTGTTGCTCTATATAATCACTACCACTATTTACTTCGTGATAATCTACTTCATGACCTAGTTTTTTTAGATATTCAACTATAAACTTAGCTAATACTCTATTTTCTTGACTTTCATTTATGAAACCAACTGCACCACATCCCTTATTAGGATTTAAAGTATGTCCTGCTGATATTAATATTCTCATTTTATACACCTACCTTATCTAATATTTTATCTACCTTAACAGTTAAATCTTTTGCTAGTACATCATTTGTTGCAACAACTTTTGCTATAACTTCTCTATTGTATGCTATTTCATTTAATAGCCTGTCCTTATCTTCTTTAGCATCTTCTCTTAATATATCTATAGTTTTTTGTGTATCTTCTCTATTATTTTTTATTTGCTTATCTACCCATATAGCAAGAGCCACCATACAAGCCCCGTAAAACCCTATACTACCTACTATTTCTGTAAAATTCATAATGCACCGCCTTTTATAAAAAATAGACTAGAGAAATTATCTCTAGTCTTTAGATTTATTATTTTCCTAATTGTTTAACTTGTTCATCTACTCTACTTTCTAAGTCTACCTCAATTAATTCATTTAGATATTCTGATTCTGCATCAGTTATTCTTTTTCTTACTCTAGCTGCTTCTATATCACTTAATACCTTAGCAGCATCATAGTTCCCACTTTTTATTATTCTTTCAAAATTCTTTGCCATTGTAGTTGTTAATATCATAATAATTTACCATCCTTTTTATATTTAGATAAGGTACAATGCCCCTTATCATGGCATAAAAATAACACCTATATTTCAGGTGTTCCTTCTAGATCTCCTATTACCGGATTAATTTGGCTGTCTATTACTTCATATAAATAGTCCCACATTTCCCAAGTTATAAATCCTATCATAGCATATAAATCCATTATTTCAAGCATTTTATCTACATCATAGTTTTCAGGGCCAACTATTATATTATCTTGTATCAATTTAAATAAATCATAATCTATTTCGACTTCTCTTTCTGACATCATGCTAGGATAGTCAACTTTAAAAGTTACATTATCAGCATTATATCTACTTGCTAACATTAATCTATTTTGAGTTATCATATAGCTAGTTACATTACTTTCTAATAAGCTAACTTTCTTTTGTAGTAAGCTAACTACATTAGATATATTATTATGAACCTTTAGTGTAGTCTTAGGAACTATTGCACCACAATTTACTATATAATTAGTTTCTCCGTTATACGTTATTAAATCTATGTTAGTACATTCATATACTTTTTCTTGTGCTAATTGATATACTACTGTTACGTTATTAGCTTGCAGCCATTGTTTGAAACCTTGTACGTCTTGTGTAGATAGTTTTGATTTAAGAACATTTAAGTATAAACTTGATGTATAGTTAATTCTTTCTGTGTCTGACCCATCTCCATTATGGTTAAACTTATCACAAATTAGTATTGAGTTAGTTATTACATTAGATGGATATGCTGCAAATTGAATTGTGTTTTCTTTTACCGTTGATGTAGTCCAACTCTCACTACCATTTAGCACTGCCTCTCCACTACGTTGGTGATAGTAATACTTACCATTAGCGTGTTTCTCTATACTATCCCATTTACGAAGTATAGGTTTTTCCCACGTTTGAGTTTCGTTGTTGTAGTATAAAAGACGTTTTTTATCTGATTGTGTTTCATCACTATTGACACTCTCAACACTTATTTCATCTACACCATCACCTACTGACTTAAGTCCTTCTATGTACCCATTTGGTGGGTTTTGAGTGTAGTCGCCTTCTAATATCATATAATAATCTATATCTATTTCACCACTTGTTACACCACTTGTAATAGCTAACTGATGATAACCTCTATCAGTATGAGTGTCGGAAATAACTATCTTCTCTGTAACTATACCTGTGGATTGCACAGGAATAGTTATATTTGGTGTTGTTGTATATGAATTTGCAAGATACACATAACCATTACCTTGTAGTGTATTTCTAGATATATAAGCTATAAATGTATATTCCTTACCTATTTGTAAGGCACTAGAAGTCTTGTATGAAATATTTTTATTACTTCCATCTGCAACGATTGTTTGTTTATTTGAGCCTTTAGTATCATTTACAATATTTACTAACGTCTTACCTTCTAGTTTCACATCCTCAAAATACCCATTTGAAGTTGCTTCAACAGTAGTAAAATCACTTTCAGTAGTAACAGTAGATACTGTACTTTCTTCAAGTTTCTTAACTTTGTCTAACTCTTTATTTAAGTTATTGAGTTGTTCAGTATGAGTATTAACAGTAGCACCAAGTGATTTTGGTACTTGTGCTTTTATCGCTCCTTCTATTTCACATCCAAATGAAATGTTAGTTTTATTAGCGAAAGTACGAAGTTTAACTTGTTGTGAATGTGGTAGTGGTATGAATTGAGGGTTATCACTTAAAATTATAAAATCAAAACTTTTACCTGCTTTAAATTCATCTAAAGTAGTTTTTCCTTTTAATATTTTAAAGTATAGGTAAGTACCATCACCCCAAACACATTCACCATCATAGGGTTTGAAATTTTCAGCAAAAGAACCATTTAATTTAAAAAATGGATATATACCCTTTTCTATTAAACTATATTGCGACTTCATTAATCTAAAAACATTATATTTTCCTGTAAAGTCATCATTATCAAATTGATTAATAGATGTTGTAAAAGAAATGTTATCCCAATTGTGTTGATACAATTTCTCTACTCCCCAAACTCCATCTTTACAGATTATTCTATCACGAACATCTCCTACTTTTTCAAGTGGTGTAGGTGATAAAATAGTTAATTTATCTTCAACGTATGGCTCGTATGAAGTTGCTTGTGTGCCTTCTTCTATTTGCGTTTTTGAAAAATCAACAGTATTATCTAGTGAAAATCTTATATATCTTGCACCTATAGGAGTTACGTTATTATCAATTAACCCACTTATTACTTTTTTATTTTTATCGTAAGCCCTTATAAGTTTAGTTGTACACCCACTAATCCTTATAGGAATGTTTTCTTGCACAGATATATAATCACTTACATTTCTGTTTGATTGAATTGTTTCATCGCCTGTAATTCCATCAAGACCCTTTCCTATAAATAACTTCCCATCAAATAAATTCTTCCCAACACTTAAAACAGGTATTTCATATAGTTCTTGACCTTCTACCTTATCACCTACTGACCTTATATCTGCAAGATTTGAAGCATTTTGTATAGTATTACCAAGGATTTCAATATCTTTTAAATAACCACTTGAACTATCAGTAGATATATGACTTCCTTCTATATTTACATAAACTTGTTTAGCTTTTTCTATATCTCTATCAAGTCTAGCTTTTAAAGAAGTTTCTCCATCACGAGCATCTATAACTTCTGCATCTTGTTGTTGCGAAGATGTAAGTGCATTAAATCTAGTTTCTACTTCATTTACTTTATTGTTTATAGAAGTTTCTAAATGTGTAATACTTGGTGTATCACCTTTAGCACCTTGAGGACCTTGTGGACCTACATCACCCTTTAAACCTTGTAAACCTTGCGGACCAACAGGACCTTGAGGACCAATATCACCTATATCCCCTTTTGGACCTTGTGGACCAATGTTACCTTGTGGACCTTGTGGACCTACATCTCCCTTATCTCCTTTTGGACCTTTTAAACCTTGTGGTCCTTGTTCCCCAGTATCACCTTTTAGACCTTGTGGACCTATGTCCCCTTTATCTCCTTTTGGACCTTGAACACCTTGAGGACCTTGTGGACCTATTAACTCGCTTTTAGGTGGTATTTTAGATATTGCAACATCAACTTTATTAGTGTTTACAAGTGTTTTATGGTCTATATCAATTATTTTGTCATTTATCTTTTTAGTGTTTTCATCTAAGTTTTTATCTATTTCTATTTCTTTAGCTTTTACAAACTCATTAACTTCTGATATTTTATTATCTACTTCATCTATCTTTGTATCAACTCGTTCTATAACTGGATCTAATAACTCTATAACTTTTTTATCAGTTTGAGTTGTAACAAGTTCATTATGATTATTTTTTATAACTTCAAATTCTTCTTGTATCTTACTAAAGCTATTTTTTCTATTAGCTTCATTTATTTCTATAGTAGATAATCTGCTTAACATATCATTAAGAACCGTAAACCTTTCATCACTTACAATATCATCATTAAGTTTAGATATTATTTTATCTTCATTTACTGAATAATTTATAATGTCTGTAGTTACTATTTCCCCTTCTAAAACTATCATAGCTTTAGCTTGATAATTTCCTACTAAATCACACATAGAAGGCTTTAAATCGGCATATATTTGCCCTTCTTTAACTTCTATAAATTGAGCATCAACTTCACCATTAGGTTTAATTGCAACTAAAGTAATTATTGATTTATCTAAATCTTTTACTACTTCATTATTTTTAGTTACTTCAATATAAAAATCATTAACATTTTCATCAAACTGATTAAATGCCATTTTTTTATTATAAAGTTTTTTATTTAAGTCTAGCTTTATTTTATACTCTTTATTCATAAAGTCACCACCTTTTGGAAAATAAAAAGGCTAGAATTTAATCTAGCCATAAAAAAAGAACTTATTTTATTAAGTCCTCTCTTCCTTCTGTTATTAATATTAAGTCTATATCTTCTTTGTATTGTGGGAATTTCTCTATTGTTTGAGTATAAGATATTTTTCCCTTTAATATTTGCATAGCTAAATAAGTTACCATTAAAAACACCACCTTTTATATATTTAAAGAATTAAATATTAATTCATTTATAGCATCTTGAGTTATTGATAATTCTTGTTTTAAAGTTTTGTTTTCAGCTTCCAAAATGGATATTTTTTCTTTAATTTTTTCTATTTCAGTAGGTTCTTGTGGTAATTCTTCATAACTAAATATTAATTCTTTAGTTTCAAGATTAACCATAACTCCCGTACTACCTTTAGATAATTTAGGGTATTCCCCATAATCAAAAGTTAACAATCCTATACTAGATTTATTTCTTTCTTTTAACTCTGTATATATTTCATAATCTTCATCAAAAGTTGTTTCTTTTACATATCCTTGCATATCACCTATGATTTTTATTACATTTCCTGTTAACAAACAATAATATATTTTAGTTCCTATTTGCTTCATAGCTTATCACCTCTACTCATAAACTTGCCAATTAATATTAGCACCTTCCCTAGCGTTTGCAACCCATAAATCAAAACCGTCGTTATAAATAACGCTTTTTCCGTAATCTTCGAAATAATTAGAATGTTCAGCGTAAATATCAATCGTTGGAGAAGAACAGTATACAACAGAGCGTTTATCATAATAGTTAATGCCAGTTTGATAACCGTATATAAATCTAGGTTTAAAGTTTAACCCTCTAACACTTATTTTACTAGAATTTACCACCGAAGTTCCACTTGCCCATTTCTTACCTAGTTCAATTTCTCCAACTTTACCAACTAAGCTTAATAACTTATCTATATCGCTACATTCAACGCCTTTTTCTATAAGATTATTTTTTAAATTAGCATGGCAAGTTTTTAATTCATTTTTTATATTAGTAGTTTCATCAACTAATTGTTTAAGAGTAGACATTACAACACCTCTCTTATACTGTTTATATTAGCTTCTAAAGTAGATTTATTTGCTCCTAGTTCAGCTTGCAACTCTAAAATACTTGTTTTATTCTCCAAAAGAGCTTCTTCTACATTAGTAGCTTCGAACTTATTAGTAGAATCTGCAATGCTTACTTTTTCAGCTTTTAATTCTAAACCACTTACGCTTGACATTATTTCAGAATAAGCTTCGTCTACTTTATCCATGTTTCTGTTAAATATATTTACATCGTAATAGTCTGTAATCAATGGTTTTTCTAATTGCAAATTAGTAGTAGTTATTGCTCTTTTTAAACTTTTTTCATTACTCATTTAATCAACCTCCTTATTTAGGGAATCCATTACTCCAACCTTGTGGCACAGTTGTCATAGAGAATCTTCTCCACTCATTAGTAATTTCTACCATTTTAGGTTGACATACACCTTTATTGTGTTGCCAACTATCGTGGAACATTAATCCTTCTGCTAACCACCAGTCACCACCACAGTTACTACAGTAATGAGTACTATCTCTATCATCAATACCATTTTCATCCCACTTAACCTTTCTCAAATCTATACAAGTATAAATGTATTGGTACTTAGTATCAAAAGCCTTTATATTTGAAAATGGGTGATACATACAATTTTCTGAATTAATCTTGTTTGCTTCTCTAAGTATTATAGTTTTAGAAGTTGATGTTTGTTTAACACTATCTGCAAAATATTTATTAACATCTCCACCAAAACTTTCAGCATAGAAATTGCCATTAGGAACTGGTAAATGTTGAACTAATTCCCACGCTCCATTATACCAACCATAAACTTTTATATCCTTCATCTCAACGGCAGTGTTTTGAGTAAAAGGTGTTCCTTCAACTCTATATACGTTTGACCAACAACCTAATGCCTTGAATGCACCTGTTCCTGGACATCCACTTTGACCACAACTATGAGATATAGCTATTGGTCTATCTTGATTTTCCCATCTTGAATTATATTTCCAACCAGTTATATTGCCACTAGGTATAGCTTCGTGTGCTTGACCCATAGGATACATCTTATCTAATATATATTCACTTTTACAAGACTCTTCGTACTCATTTGAAGTCATTCCACCACCACCACCATTTGAGGATGCAGTAATTGTTACAGAACAAGAAGTTTCAAATTTCCCGTCAGAAGTTCTAAATCTTATTGAAGTTTGTCCTTGACCTACTCCTGCTATTCTGTATCTGTAACTTCCTAAATCAGATACACTAGCAATAGCTTCACTACTACTCATACACTCAATATTTTTGTTTGTAACATCACTTCCAAATGATATTGTTACGTCAGCAGTTTTACCAATTTCTATTGAAATACTTGCAGGTTCTACTTTTATTCCAGAAGTAGTTATACCTCCACCGTCAGAAGAAGAATTAGATTTTACAGTTAAAGTAAATTGTTGAGATTCTGCTATGTCAACGTAAACACTATTTTCCATTGTTTTAGCAACTGCTGTTAAGTTAGAATAAGTTCCTGCGTTTAATCCACCGGTATAACAAACTATATTAGAACCACTTCTATATGCACTTACAAGATAAGTACCATTTTGTCTTAGTTCAAATACCGCATAAGAATTATCTATATTTATAGTAGCAGATAATGTAAGCATTTCAGTTTCATTTATAGTAAAGCTTGTATTATTTAGGATAATACTATTGCTAGGAGAAGGAGGTATATTTTCTTCGTTATTTGAATTACTTACAGCAACATCACAAGTCGCAGTTTTTTTTCCATCTTCTGTAGTTACTGTTATAATCGCGTTACCCTTATTGTATGCTGAAATCATTCCATCATAATTAACCCCAGCAACACTAATATTGCTTGACTTCCAAGTCATGTTTTGGTTAGTAGCATCAAAAGGATATATAGTAGCTATAAGCTTTTCAGATTCATTAGGTTTTAATGACAATGTATTTTTATTTAAGCTAATACTTTGAACTGGAATATTAACTGGCTCACTATCATTATCAATTATATTAACAACTATAGTTTTGCTTAACACATTTTTACTAGATAATGTTATAACACAAGTTTCATCTAAAAAGTCATTATCTTCTAATACATTAATATTAACTATTTGAGGAATATTATAGTTAGAGGAAGTAAATGTTAAACTTGTTTTATCTAAAATAACATCATTATTATTTTTACCTATACTAACTATTTGATTATCAATTGGCGCTTTATCTAAGCAAACAGTAAAAGAAGTTGAGTTACCCTCTTCTATATTTATCACATTAGTTGAAACAACTATATTACCATAAGAAGGAACAGGAATTTCATCCCCTCTAAGATTTTCACTAGTTCTAAGTTCTTCATGAGTATAATTTGCTAACTGTTCATGTGTAAACTTAGATAAATCTGCATGTGTATTATAATTAAATTTATAACTATGTGCTAAATGACAAGGTTTTATTTCTTCTATAGTTTTATCTAACTCATCAAAAGCTTTTGGAACTCCTATACTCCCTACAAAATCTATAACAAAGCTATAATCTGAATAATTAACTATTATTTCAACTATACTGTTTGAATACGCTTCACAAATATTTTTTATAACATCTATAGTAGTAGTACCTCTACTTCTCATTTTAGCCTTTATATTTTCTCGCCTAGTCTGAATATCATTATTGTTTTTAGATATACCAAGCATCTTTTCCCATTTATCAAGTCCCCAAGTTGCACTTTCTACAAAGAATTGATTTCTTGTATCTTCTATACATTCATTTAAAATATTATCTTCTATCTCCAAAGCATCAATTATAGGTTTTGTAATAGGATTATCAAAGTTGTGATTAATATTGTCTATATAAGCCATCACATCACCTCTGATAACTCTATAGCAGATATATTAATTATCTTATCTTCTGCGATAGTTATGTTTGAAGTATTGTCGTTTATAGTAAGTGAAGTTATATCCCCTACACCTAATAAATTAACTAATATTCCATAAACTTTAGAATAAACTAATTCAGTAGTTACAGTTTTAAGGTATTCATTTAATTTAGTTTTAAACTCTTCTTTAATTTCAGATATTTCATATCCTTCCTTTAGTTCTACACTTGCAACTATACTCACATTTAAGCTTGTTGGAGTAGTTACAGTTAATTGGCATCCTATAGGCATATTTTCTTCGATATGAAGTTTGCAATTATTAATTATTTCTTCATCTACTGGTTTATTATCATTACCAACTATCATAACCTTTACAGTGCCATTACCATTCCATAAAGGATAAACTATGGCACGACCAACTCCGTTTACTTCCAAAGCCCACTCTTCATAATGTGACTTATTCCCACTTGCCGAAGGGTTATTTACAACTTTTATAAATCTTGCTCTTAGGTCGTCATCAGACTCAACATCTACACCATTTTTAAAATCAGTTTCATTAGTTAATGTTTCAACCCCATTTATAGACTCTGTAAGAGTAAATACATTATTAGAGGATAAATTATACCTATATCCAACTTCCTCAGCTTCTACATGGCATATATCGTCCAATTCGCCTATTGTAACATCATTAAGCATAATAAATTTTAAATCATTACATAAAAAAGAAGTACCATTTTCTAAAACAGTACCCTCTTTGCCAGTAACTTTAATTTCTCCAGTAGCTTTACTACCTTCTTTTCTATATACACCAAATTCCCCAACTCTTTTATCGAGATAAGTATCAAAAGTATCTTCTATAAAACCTAAAGATATTATATCTCCCATATCAATATAGGCTTTTGCTAAGCTCATACTATTAGCACTTGCAAGGGTGTTTAAAATACTTCCTTCTCTTTTATCTAAATCAAGGTTAATATTGTCAAGTGTACGGTTTTTTATAACTTCATACGTTTGTTGAGAATACATTATAAACTCACCTCCAAATCACCGTATATTGTTGTTACTTTTACATTACAAGTTAGAGTTGAATCTTTAAAACTTGTATCTGTAACTTGAATATCTGTTATATAAGGATTAATAAGTAAACATTCTTCTATAAGTCTTTGTGCTTCTGCTTCTGTTAAGGCTTTAGTATAATTTTTACCTATTAATTCTTTTACTTCTGACCCATAATCCCATGAATAAATCGGATATTGTTTATTAGGAGTTAATAAACTTAAATATATCCATACTTTTATAGCTTCATTGCCTTCAACTATTTTAAACTCACCATTTTCAATAATAGGCTGATTATTTTTAAAGTCCCAAGCTATTTCTTTATAAGTTGGAAACTCATTTAAGGATTCTAAGTTAGGCGGCGGATTAATAAAAGGGAAAAAACTCATACATTCACCACCTTTGAAATTATTATAAATCTATCACTATCTCTAATCATAACTACAGTATCACCAAGATTTAAAGTATCGTTTAAATTATGAGTAACACTGCCATTACTACATTGAATTGATATATTATGTCTATCTAATAAGCTTTTATCTATCATTAAGCTGTTTTTATCAAGCTCCATATTGTTTAATTTTACTTTTAAGTTAGGGATAGAACTTGAAACTTTAGCGATAAAAAAAGAAGGCTCGTTATAAAATCTACCTTCTTCCCTCATAGCTTCTATTATTTTATTAAAAGGATTACTCATAACTTACCTCCTTACCAATATCTCCTAGCATTTACATACCTACTTGAATAATAAGAGTTGCTTAAACTATCAATTTTTACAACACTTCTTGAATTTGGAGCATGGATAAATTGACCATTACCAACATACATTCCAACATGACCAACTTTAGCACTTGTTGTTTTCCAAAAGATTAAATCTCCCATTTGTAAATTAGACTTAGAAACTGATTTACCACTGTTACTTTGAGCTAAAGAAGTACGAGGGATGGATATTCCTAGTTTTTTATGACAATATTGCGTAAGCCCACTACAATCGAATGTATTAGGTCCAGTAGCACCCCAAACATATTTTTTGCCAAGATGCTTTTTAGCTTCTGCAACTAATTTAGCACCTATAGTATTTGCACTTTCAGAAACTGTGGCATTTATAACGTCAACTCCTATTAAAGCTTTACCCTTACGTCTACCAAAAGCAAGACATTCTTCTTTAGTAGCCATAAGTAAATCGAATTTATATACACCATTAACTATTTTTATTGCTCCACCTCGGTCAGTAACTTTATAAACTAAATTATCTCTACTTGTACCAGTTCCTTTAACTTGAATTTTAGTACCAAAAGCTAATTCTTTAGGTGCTGCACAAGTTAATTTTTTAGGGTCAAGTTTATTCCCTTGAGCATCATAGTAACCACCTTGCATACTATCATTGCAAGGATAATAAGCAGTAAACTCGGCATCTACTTCTTTACCACCTACTACTGTAGTACCTTCTTGTTTAACTTCATCAGTATTAGTAATTTCAGCTTCTGACTTATCCATTTCATTCATTATATTTTTAAAGTTTAACTCCAAATCTATGGAATATACACCATTTTCCCAAGTGTGAGTATCTGCATCAATATAAAACAATCCCACAAGACCAGTATAAGTGTCTTTAACTTTTACACCTCTACCAGTAATACAAGTGTAATCACCAAAACCACTTAATGTACATTTTTTTTCAACACCTTTAAGTTTTGCTTTAGCTTCTTCCGTAGCATCAGATCCATTAGTTTGCTTAACTATATCTTGAAAAATACCATATAACTTTATAGTTTCTTCATCTCTAACTTCTTTTATATAATTATAACTTTCGTCACAAATAGCTACCCTATTAACTATATTATCTAAGTTTATAGTATAACTTGAACTCATAAGGTTATAACCTTCTTCAAAAGATACATCAAGAGTAATTATACCCTTTTCAACTATCCTCATTTTACCATCAGTAGTCCATTCAAGCATATATTTTTTACCAGTACTTTGAGAAACTATAGTGTAAATACTCATAAAAATATCATACAAGGTCTGACCGAAGAATATTTTAGTAATCTTTATATCTGATTTTATAAAACTTTCAATTGGAATATTAAATTCTTTTACAATTATATTTACAATTTCAGTTACAGTTTTATCAACAAAATTATAAGTTGCTTTAGCTTTTAAAGTTCTTACTCCTTCATCATAGGCATAAAAAGTAATTAAATTATTTGAACTATCTTTACTTATTTCATATATAGTCCCCCTAAATACTAATTTATTGTCTTGATAAAAATACATATAGTTAAACTCTTGTATTTGTGCAATTGGAATATTTGAATCTAGCGAAGAAGCCATATAACTACAATCTAACCTTCTTGCCCCTTGGGTATAATCCCCTTGTATGGTTACCTTAGATACTAAATCCGATATGTCTAATTTTTCATTGTTATTATTTCTTACAATAACCTTTGTATTTATAGTAACCACCTCCTTATGGGATAATTAAAACCCAATTCACATAAATAATATTATTTTTTTTCAAGCTAGGATACTTTGAAGTATTAGCATTTTTTATTTTAGTGTACTCACTACCTTTTCCATAGTATTTTTGAGCTATATCCCAAAGGCAATCACCTTTTTTAACGGTATGTGTTTTTTGTTTATTTTCTTCTTTTTTATCTGTAGTAGTATTATTAGGTTTTTCATTATTAGTAGCATTGTTATTTGTAGTTGAGTTAAGCTTCTTTATAGTAACATTTCTTACTTCTTTCCATTTTAAAGTGTAATAAATATCACCAGTACCATCTTTTTCACCGTATTCAAAATGAGTAATTCTAACTGGGAAGTTTATATTAGGTGTTATAACTAATCTAACTACTTGACCTATATCTTTCCATGTTCTTAATTGAGTAGCTAATTCAAAAGGAGGAGGAACGTCATTATATTCATTAAATGAATAATCTTTATTAGGGAAAAATGAAGATATTTCACCATCTTGAGTATTATTTCCAGCATAAATAGTTACTTCCCCTTTATTTAGAACGTTTACACTACTTATTATCGAAGAGCCATTTAACATTATTTCAGATGGCAAGACAGGAAGCCTAACACTTTTTTTATCAGTTTTAAACCATATTTCCATTAGTAACCTCCTCCAAATGCTAAACGAGAACGGTTAAGTCTATCTGCTAATTCCCTAGCAACTTTATTTATATCTGCTTCTTCTCTTATAGTCATTTTATCTATATTTATAGTTATACCAGTACCAAAACCTATTCTTTTTTCATAGGCATCACTTTCAGTCCTTGTCAAGACACGTTCTCCATCGTGAAGTCTAAAAGGAACATCATTTCCAACAACTCTTTTAGTTCCGAAAGCTGATTTTTGCCCTTTTTTATTAGTAGTTTTAGTTTTAGCACTATCCCCACTAAATACTTCCCTAACAGTTGCGACGACGGGATTGTTAAAGAACCAATCTACAAGTCCTTTCCACCAACTTTTCACACTTTCGCAAATCTCGATAGTTTTATCTCTTATACCATTCCAGTTGTCATCCCAAGCTTTTTTTACTAATACTACGTTAGCTATCAATAAGCCTATAGCAACTATTACTAAAGTTATAGGAGAAGTTAAAAATGCTATTACACCACCTAAAGTTATCCCTGCCCCAGCTAAAACTCCAAAAGCAGTTACAAGGTTAGAAATAAACATTAATAATCCACCACCAACAAGCAATACTCCACCTATAGCAAGTGCAATAAGTCCTACTTTGACTATGATTTCTTTAATATTAGGGTCGAGATTAGCAAAACCATTAGCAATTTTAGCTACCCATTCAACTAAATCTCTTATTACTGGAAGTAGTGCATTTCCTATATCTAAAGTAGCATTTTGTATTTGATTTCTCATTATTTTAAGTTGGGATTCAGTAGTACCATATCTTAAAGAAGCTTCATCAACTAAGGCACTATTTTCTTCCCACGCACTAGCTGACATACCTAAAGCATTTGCAACTTCTTCGTGGGTAGAAGCTAGTTTTATAATTGTTTCTCTTAGTCTAACTTCTTTTATGTCCATATCATCAAGTACTTGCGATATACTACCACCTTGTTGTTTAACTTTGTTTAATCCTTCTAAAAACATCAAAGTAGCCTTTGAAGCATCTTCGCCAAAAGCTTTTTTAAATTCACTTGATGTAGTTCCTGCTATTTTAGCAAACTGTTCTAAGGAATCACCACCACTTAAAGTTGCTCTTTCTATTTCAGTTACCATTTTCTTCATAGCAGTACCACCCATTTCAGCTTCAATTCCAGCACTACTCATAGCAGTTGCCCATGCTAGTACTTGAGTTTCATTGAAGTTAGCTAATATGCCTAAATCTGATAACCTACTTGCCATATTTAAAATATCTGCTTCTGTAGTAGAGAAGTTATTACCAAGTTCAACTATAGAAGCCCCTAAACGGTCAACATTATCTTGACTCGTACCCATGACGTTCATAAATTTAGCAAGTTGTAATGCTCCTTCCTCTCCTACTATGTTAGTAGTATCAGCCAACATCGCCATAGTTTCGGTAAATTTAACTATGTTATCAGTTTCGATACCTAACTGACCAGCAATCTCTGCTATACCAGCTAATTCAGAAGCACTCGGTGGTATTTTATTAGATAAATCAATTAATCCTTGCCTTATACTTTCAAGTTGTGCTTCACTACCATTTACAGTCTTTAAAACTCCAGTCCAAGCACTTTCAAACTCTATAGCATTTTTAGCACATAAAGCAAAAGCACCACCTATAGAAGCTGTTAATGTAGCACCTATTTTAACCATACTTGAACCACTATTTTTCATAACAGTAGCAGTATTTTTTATAGACGAACTCATTTTATCAGTTGATTTCTTAACCGATTCCAAATTCTCTTTTACAGTTTTTAAAGGCTTAGATATTTCATCTTTTAATTTTATAATTGCTTGCAAAGTCTTAGTTTGCGACATATATTACCTCCTTTCATTTAGGAGTTTATTCTCTTTGTTTATTTGGTCGATTTCATAGTGCATAAAATCTCTAAGTATTTGCTTTTCACCATAACCCATGTTGTAAAATTGCATAGGTGTAATATGGTGATATTTAAACAAGTAATACATAAGTTGCACTTTTCCATCGACTTTAATTAGTTTTTTATTTCATTTTCTTGTGTTTCTTGATAACTTGATAAATCATTTATAGTGTTAAATAATTCAGTTAATTCCCCATCTAAAAGCAGTTTTCTAAGTAATTCTAAAGGTACTGGTGCATTAAAATGTTTCATTAGGTCCTTATTTTTAAATACATCTTTACAACCTTCTATTACTGTATAAGCTTTTAACTTAAACATATCTATTTCGTCAACTGTTCCATTATTTAGCTCCATAGCTTTCATTTGTATTTCAGAAGCTTTTTCTGCATCTAAAGCCACACACTCAAACTCAAATTCTTGCTTTAATTTTTTTAAATATATTTTCTTAGTTGTTCTAGGGATTTCTATTTCTCCTAAATCTATTTTTAATAATTGGTCTACTACATTACTCATAGTCTATATTCTCCTTTTCTATATACAAAATAAAGACTAGAGTAATACCCTAGCCTTATTAAATTTTATTTAGTTTTATATTGTATCAAGTTCATCCCATGAATCAAACGTAAAAGGACATTCAATCGAACCATTTGTATTTACTTCAAAATCAAATAAAGTTAAATCATCAAAAGATACATTCTTTATAGCTATTCTTTCAACTCCGAATGAATCAGGGTCAGCAAGTTTTGCTATTATAGTAAATCGAGGCTCTTTACCTTGCTTTATAAAATTACCTATCAACTTTAACATTCTTGAGTTCACTTTGTGCATAGCTATAGAGCCTTTACCAGTATAACCCATGTATTTAGTTCCAGTTGCCATTTTACCTACAACATTTATTTCTTCTTTTTTAAATTCTAACTTAGCTTGAAAAGACTTAACTTCTGCTAACTCTTCCCCTTCTAAATACACAGTACCATGAGTACCGTTTATTATTCTTCTTTCATCTAAAGCCATTTAATACACCTCCTTATATAGAAATTCCTATTACAATATCTTCCATAGCATCCAAAGTCTTTAGTGATATTGCTAAGAATACATTACTTTGTGTATTAGCTTCTTTTATTTCTTGCTCTGTCATAGAGTTCACATCTAAATTCGTATTATCTTTAAGCCATTTTTTATGTGCTTCCAAATCTATACCAACATAAGACACTTTTTCTATTAATTGTTCATTTTCTAATTCTTCTAAGTAATTCTTTATCTCAGTTATTAAGATACACTTGTTATCATAGTTGTTAGGAACTTTACCTATGTATTTTTCAACTATAACTCTTCTTAAATCATTGTGTATTAAATTTAAAGTTTTCCTTAGTTTTATCTTTTGGAAAGCATTACCTTTAGTATCAGTTAAAGTAGTTAATGAGTTTACTCCTCGAGCAACTCTTACTTTTCCCATTTCTCTTACAAGGATTAACTCTCCATTATCTATGCGAGTATCAGCTTGTTCTTTAGTTAAATTTTCTATAGCATCAACATCTGATAAAGTTGCAAAAGTAATAGATTGATTTAAAGGAGTTCCTTCTATAAGTCCTGCTATTCTTGCAGTATGATTAGCAGTAGTTACACTTTCACCATTTACAACTATATTTTTAGCAGTATAGTTTATTATAGCTTCGCTATCTGCTTTATCATTTGCAAGTATTGCATCACATTTATATTTAACAACATCATTCATTTTCTTTATAAATGTTTTTATAGCAGTTACATCAGAAGTTTCAGCCGAAGGCATACACATTAAGTTAAATTCTACACCTTCAAAATATGTTAATGCTTCTGATATTTCACTATCTGAACCTAATACATAAAGTTCTATTTTGTTAGGTGAACCTTTTAATACATCTTTTATTAATCCTTGATTTTCTTTTTTTAAGCTAGATGGTATATCTCCTTCATCAAATACAGTTAAAGAAGCTTTTGTAGTATCTTTTAATATTAAAGCTACTATACCTCTTTGACTTCTTACTACTGCTGATTTAGCCAGTTGTTTAAAGCTTATATCAATAACTGGTAATCCCATTCAATCACCCCTTCATATCTAAATTTATATCTTGCATATTTTCGCAAGTTTCATTATTAAGTTTTATAAAGTCAAAATAAGTTATATAAATTAAAAAATCTAACATTTCCCCTACTTCATCAACTAGAAAATTAGGCTCAACGTTAGATATATTTAAAACTCTATTATTAACTTTTAAACTTCTAGCAAATAAACTTTCTAGCTTATCTGCTACATCATAATTATCTAATTTACTACTACCAAAATATTTTACTGAAATCATTAATTGCTTTTCGTTAGTCTTTAAAGTAGAGGCTTTACTTGTAATTGGAACTAAAGTTACATAAAAACATTCGTTTTCAAAAGTTCCCTCTTGATTTTGAATTATCACATCACAATTAAAATTATCAGATAAAATTTTAGTAGTAGAATATAAAATATCTTTGTAAGTTATCATATTAACCTACTTTCTACTTGAAAAGATTATCTATCATTATAGAAAATTCTTTATCAAGTTCTTGTTCTATTTCTTTTACTGATTTTTCAAGCATATAAACTCCGTCAACAAAGGATTTTCCTCCCCTTGTTCTGTGTCCGTACTCAACATGGGAAGCATAATGAACGCTATTGCTCAATATTCCCTCATTCTCATTAATAGTCTTATATTTCCAACTTCGCCTTAATACTCCCGTATCTACAGGAGTTTTTAAGACCACTCTAGTTTTTAATTTCATACCTATTTCATTGAGTAGTTTTTTAGTTTCTTTTTTATAATTATCTTGAGCATTATTTAAAGTTTTAGTAAATTCATCCAGTCCTTGAATTTCCATTTTAAACCCTCTCTTTATGGCTTAGTAAACTCTCACTATGCGAGGAATAAAAGAAGGGCTTAGAAGCTAAATAAATAGATATTTTACCCATACTAGATACTTCTACTGTATCACCTTCTTGTAAATCAATATTAGGGTTTAAAAATAACAAATGTGAAAAAGCTAATTTGCCAACTCCATCAGACGTCATTATAGGAGTATCTTTTTTAGATAAAGCACATTTAACATTTTCAGCTATTATTTTTTCTACAGTTTCAGTTACACCAGTATTTTCATTTTTAGATTTAACTTTTCTCTTAATAGTACATCTATCAAAGTAAGTGCTTTCTAATATTTCAATATCTGTCATATTAATAGCACCTAGCCCTTCTATACTGCTTTAAAAATTCTTTATCAGATGAAGTTAAACTTGCACCGTTTGAAGTAGATACAACTGCTTCTCCGACATTATACTCTATTTTAGTGTCCCCTCTACTTATAGACTTAATTTCACCAGTATTTTGAGTTCCTCCAGTTACTAAAGGTTTCATAATAGATATAACTTTATCTTCTATAAAGCTTTCTAGTCCTTCCGTTAACTCATTTACATTGCAATAGTCTATAACCATAGTTTCTACTTTAGTTAAATAAAGCAATATTAAATTATCTTGTAAATCATCAGTAATATTTAATATTAATTTTATATTTTCTAACATAAATAATCACCTACCTAAAGGAAAAAGATAGGAGATTATTCTCCTACCTTCTTAGTAGTTTTTTTCTTTCTAGTTTTCTTTTGTGGGGCTTCCACTTCTTCGACTTCATCAGTTAAAGAAGCCGCACTAACTTCATTAACTGACTTTGAAGCACTTCGTGTGCTAGGCTTGAGTACACTTAACTATTGCATCAGGTCTTAAAGTTTTAACCCCATCTACTTGTAATCCTCTAACTCCATCAGCAAAAGAGTTTTGTAATCTCATAGCTTCTGTTTCTTCTAATTGTTTTCCATATCCTATAGCAGATTTATGTAAGGCTACTATAGCATAGTTTCCTTCGTTTAATTCTTCAGAGAATATTAACTTAGTTCCGTTTATATCTCCACCTTCTATTATTCCGTTTTCTAATATTGTATAGTTAGCAGTAAATCTCGCATCTAAGTTTAATTCTTCTAAAACTTCCGCATTTATTACTGCAAATCTATCAGCTTTAGGAACTTTCTTTTTATTTAATGCTGTATTACATTTAACTATTATATCATAAGCTTTCAATTCATTTTTTGTTACTTCGTTTTCAGTTTTTAAAGCTTCATCTAATACATATTTATCTGTAGCTTCTTGTAATCCATATCCTGCTTCTTCAACGTGTGGGTCTATTAATTCTCCTGCTGATTGAACTGCATCAACATCATCAACTTTGAACGCCCAGTAATTCTTGTGGTTTAATGGTAATTCTACCTTAGAAGTTGTTAAATCTTCAAAATTTACAGTCCCTTCATAAGCATTTATAGATACATCTGATACATGGTTAAATATTGCTTTGTCTCCTTCTACTTTTGTAGGTGGTGTAGTTATTAAGTCTGTTATACTTCTTTCATGGAATTTTGCTAATAATCTTGCTTCCCAAATTGAAGGTATAAAGTTAGTTACTGCCATATTAATTCACCATAATAGCTTTTACAAGCTATCCTTTCTTATCTAAAATTATTTTTTATCTTATCCCAGTTTTTATTTATTTCTTCTGCTGACATATTTCTTAATTGATCTACTGTATAAGTAGCCTTAGTAGTAGTAGAAGTTTTTAACTCATTATTATTTCTTAATCTAGCATTTACTGATTTTTCTATAGCTTCTGACCAACATTTTTCAAACACTTCTACATTTTCCATTATTTCATCAGCAGTATTTGAATTTATAAATTGACACAATTCAACTGGTAATCCTTTTTCACCTAAAAGCTTCATAGTTTGATTTTTTATTTTTTCTTGCTCAAATGCTTTCATTTCAGCTTCATACTTAGCTACTTTATCCTCAAACCTTTTACGCTCTCTTTCAGCTTTAGCTTTTATCTTTTCCGCTTCTGTCATTTTAGCAAGTTTTTCAGATTCTTCTTCTATAAGCTTTTCTTGAATTTCTTGTTGCTTTAATCTTTCAGCATCTAGTTTTTTTCTTTCTTTAGCTATTCTTTCTGCAACTATTTTATTAAGTTCATCTTGAGTAAAAGTCTTAACTTCTTTAGCTTCTACCTCTGTATTTTCTTGTACTTCATTATTAACAACGTTGTTTTCTAAGTTTTCCATTTTATTTCCTCCTATTTTAAAGTCATAGTAGACTTAATATCCGTTTTAAGTTCGTCAACTTTTAAATATAAACAATTAACCTTATTTCTTTAATGTCTAACAAGTAAAAGACAATAAAAAAAGACCAGTTACCTAGTCTTAATAAATTCTTCAAATTGTTCTTTAGTGTTATCTTTATGACCATACTTTCTATAAAAATCTAAATGGCACCCTTCTCTTTATTTTTTATTCACCCGTACTAATTTTAGTACCGGTACTATTTTTAGCACCCGTACTAATTTTAGTACCGATACCCGTACTAATTTTAGTACCCTATAAGTACTATAATAAATACTATATAAAAAAGAAAAAGTAATTTAGCTTTTACTAAATGTATTAATCTATTTTATAAATTTCAGCCCATTCTTTATAAGTCATACTTGATGGGACTTCTATTCTTTTACCTTTGATATCTCTTGCAAATCTAGCTGAGTAATCATTTTCTATATAAGGAATTTCACAACTCCTGCAGGATACGTGCATAGGCGAAGCATTAACTCCAACTACTCTATCCTTCAAATCAAATATTTTACCGTCTAAACTTTGGCATATTTCAGAAGTTCTCTTGTCAAGTGTTGCAATGAACTGATATTTTTCAACTCCTAACTCGTTATATGCCTTTGCAGTTGACTCTCCCATAAAATATGAATGTTCTGTATGTATAAGCCTAATACAATTCTTTAAATCTGCATCTAATCTCTTAGATAATGCTTTAGAAGTTTCTTTTACACCTTTACCTTGTATAAGCATTTGAGTAAGTTCTTCAACCATAGCATTTTTTAATTTAGTTCTATTACTCCATAAACGACTACTATAATGTCTACCACTCCATGGAAAAGCTAATATTTCTTTTATCATGTCATTATCAATATATGAAAAACTAGCACCAACTCCTATAGCTTTATGTATATCATATATAGTTTGGTAATAGTTATCTTTTATTGTACTACTATAAGCTATTTGAAGCCTCTTATTAGTGCTTTCATATACTTCATTGATGTATTTACTGCACTGATAAAACATTTCTTCGAGCCTACTAATTCTTGACTTCATTGATAAAGTGTTTAGCTCTAGTAAAAGTTCTTCATTTTCAGTTTCTTCTATAAGCTTCATATAAGACTTTAAATCTCTTTTAAATTCTTTAAATTCGCTACTGTTTAAATATTTTTTTGCATCAGAATAAGATAGGTTGTTATCTTTAGCATATTTATAAAATAAATTACTAATTTCTTTACCTATCTCATTCATAGCTTTTTTATATTCATCAACTAATTCTTTTTCTATTTTCTTTAAATCTTTTAAGCCTTTTTTGAGTTTATAAGCTTCTCTTTTGGTCCAATATTCCTCATTAGATAAGTTATTCTTCATCTATATCACCTAATTCAGAATAATTATCCTCATAAAGCTTATTAGCTTCTTTTTCTTTTTTCTCTATTTCTGCTTGAATATCACTAACTCTAGGCGACATCCCAATTATAGTTTCTTCACTTAAAATTCCATCTAAGTTTTGCATTATTTGAGATAATTCAAGTTCATTATTAGGCGTATTTCTAGTGAAAACTGGTTCGATAGCTAAATAAGAATAATCACTATTATTTTTCATCTTAGTATAAGCGCATAATAATTCTATTCTTCTCATTAAACCTTTTTTAAATTTACTTTCCTTAACTCCTACTAAGTTTTCAAGTCCCATAAGTTTAAACTTCATAGCTACACCACTTGCATTGCTGCTAAACTCGGTATCACTCATATTAGGTACAAAGCTAAAACGGTGGATGTCCTCATTAAGCCTATTTTTATAATTCTCTAAAGCAGTATCTTGTATATCTTTTATAAGATATTTTGCATCACTATCTGAATTTAAAAATTGTATTAAATTTATGTCATTTAAGTCTTTAGCTTGTTCATCATCTATTAATTCACCATTTACTACAAGCATACAATTAGTAAACAATTCAAAATCATTAGCAGTATCTGATTGACTTTGGTCGTAAGCATCTATTAAACTTATTACTTTTTCAAAATCTCCATAAAGTTCGTCATTATTGATATATACATTTACTGGTATATCATCAAAATAACAATCTTCTTCATCTGATAAAGTTATATAGTTATTTTCAATAGTTCCTCTTATAATTTTACCATTGCTAACTATCTGCCCTTTGTCATTTTGAGTAGGTTTAGTGTATATTTCTAATCTAGTTATTGTTTCATCTTTATCATTAACTCTAACTATTTCATCATAATATCTTATAGCCAATATTATATTTTCTTCTAAAGTGTTATCATAGCAAACTATTAGTTGAGAAGGATCTATTGCTTTAAATCTAGGCTTAGCAAATTTATCTATGTACATTATTTCGTAAGCATAACCATATATAGAAGCCATCTTTGCTAAAGTTGTATTGTTATCAGCTTCATCATTATACCTAAATATATCTGTAAGTTCTTCAAGAAGCTTTTTATCTTCTGTAGTATAAGCTATAGGTTTACCTAACAAATATCCCGTAGCAGTATCTGTTATATATTGAGCGTAAGGGTGAGATAGTCTGTTTTGTGGCTTATTTTTAGTTTTATATACTCTATTACTTATCTTGTCATTTTCATTATTGTAATATCTTAGAAGCTTTTCTAATCTTGATTTTTCTGCTGAATGTTTTTCTATTAAATCAAGTATTAAATCATTAGTTAAAACATAATCTTTATCTATTTTTATTTTTCTCATAGTACACCTCCTATACGTTATATTTGTTTCTATCAAACATTTTGCCAGTTCTCTTTGATTCTGAATAAATTGCATATCTTAAACTATCTAAAACATCATCAAATTGCTTAACTGGTTCATCTTTCCCTTTTTGCCAAACATAGTTATATATTTCATCTTTAAATCTAGTTACATTATCTTCAAGTATAAAAAGCTTATCAGTTTTAAATAATTTAGCTATCATTGAAATACCTTCTAAAACTTCTTTGTTAGCATTTATTGCCCTTATACCACTTCTTTTAAGCTTATCTATATAATCAGGCCTTGCATGGTCGCAATAAAAATTAACATTCCCGTATTTAGCTTTAATTTCTTTTGCAATATTAATCCAATCTTCTATATCTTTGTGTTGGTAAGCATATTCTTTTATTAAGTAATAATTATCTTCTAAATCTTTTCCAACTACTACTATTGAGCCATAATGCTCCCAACCAAAGTCGACACCACAAAAATATTTTTTAATATCAACTTTATCTATATTTTTTATGTAATGTTTATCTTTATTAAAGTCTTGATATACTACCCCTTCACTAGCAACCCATGTTCCTAATATATCTCTTGAAAAAAACATTCCGCTAGGAGTAGAAGCTTCTATACTTTCTACATACTCTTTATTTAGGAATGTATTATCATATAAAGTAAAATTGAAAGCTTTTATATTTAATTGCCCATTTTTAAGTCTTTGACCATCTTTGTCTATGTAATTAACTTTTACTGTATGAGTAGGATTTTCAGGGTTAGTGTCCATAAAAATTCTAGCCCCTTCATAAGAACATCTTGAAATAGCTTCTTTTACAAAAGTATCATGAAGAGTAGTAGCTTCGTTAAGTAAAGCACCTGCACTCGTAAAACCTCTCATAGCTTTGTAACTGTCGGCATTAGCACCATGAAAGCAATAAATCTTATTTCCATATAAAGGGAAATGTCCATCATCTTTAAACTTTATTTCTCTGCCTAAAATAGCTTCTAAGTCATTTAATATATTTCTTCTAATTGAAGCTTGAGTAGTTCCTCCAATTATGAAGCTTAACCCTTGATTTTTAAATAATGATACATGGGCTAAAAATATTTTAATAAGTATAAAAGTCTTACCTGCTCTTTTTGCTCCACTACATATTAATATCTTAGGATTATCAATAGCGAAACTTTCTAAAACTTCTATTTGTTTTTCGGTATAATTATCTAGTTCCATTTCTACCTCTCAACTCAAGAATTGCATTAGCTATTTTTTCGGCTTCTCTATCTTCTAGATTATTATCCTCTTTATTCTTTTTAGGATATAAATCAGTAAGGGTATTCAATTCTTTTATAGTATTAAGCATTGATGAACTATTAGCTTGTTTCAATCCTTTGTACTCAATATCTTCTTGAGATTTATCAAGTAACCACATTAGTTTTTCTTCTGCTTTACTTCTGTTCCATTTGGCTTTTTCTTTATATTCATCTAACAACTCTTGATACCTTAGGGAAATCTTAGGGTTATTAAATAATTTAGAAGCTTCTATATCTATGCTTTCATCTTTCATCTTCTCACAATTATATGCAAATTTATAGGCTTCTCTTTGAGAATAGCCTTCAATCAATCTCTGTACGAATATTTCTTGTTTTATGGTTAAACTCAAAGTTTCACCTCCTTAAATAAAATAAAAAAGACGCCTATCTATTAGACGCCTTCTCCCCATTTGGTACTATTATCATTTCTCTTTCGTACCACCTAAGTTTCTTAGGAACTGTAGAAGCTTTTACAACTTCATCTACATCCTTCCAAACTTTAGTTTTAACCTTTGTTTTTCTCTCCTTCAACTCATTATCCCCTTTGAGTTTTAATGCTAGCACACCAGTTTTAAACTGATATGCTAGGATAAAAAATCAAAACAAAAATATTAAAAATAATATAAGTAATAAGGAGATTAGAACAATTATGAAATTATCATAAAATATCTATGTTAATATAATACTACATATGATTTGTAAATAAAATGCAATTTTAAAGTAAGAATGTAGTAATTTCAATACTTCTGAGATTTTTTTGGTAATAAAAAAGTAGGCTTTTACACCTACACTAACTCTACTAAGCTATTCATTATTCTATCTTTGTTGTTCCATACGCTTTTAGTTTCATAATAATTTAATTTTACTGCAATTTTATTCATTCTAATATTTTCTATATAAAAAGCTTCTATTATATATCTATCTTTATTATTTAGACTTTCTAAGAGTGCATCTGTTAGGCTTACTTCATACTTAAGTTTTTCTAATTCTTTTTCTCTTTTAACTACTGCATCTGATAAATCACTTTTATTAGAAGTTTGTATCTTATCTTTTGAATAATCTATAGCCCCAAGTGTATAATCATCATCAGTAACTAGCCCTAACTCTAATATTTTTATTCTTGATTTATTTTTTTTATAATTCCTTAATAATCCCTCAACATATTTATATTTATCTTTAGTCATAATACCCCCTAGATATTATTGTTTTATCTGATTTCTCGTTAAAAGTTTTATTTTAACGTAAATTTATATTTATAAGTATTCTTGCACCTTCTCTTTTAAGTAATGCCAATTATACTTAATAAATACTCTAACTCCTTTACCTTTTAATTTATGAAAATTTCTCTTATAAGTGCAATTAGCGCAAATCCATCCAATTTTACTACCTAATAGATGTTTTTTATCTTTTTCACAATTATTACACTTCATACTCTCACTTCCCTTAAAATTTTGATTTTAATTAGAATTTTTTATCGCTTATGAAGTTTCCATATACCCATATTACACTTATTACTAAAATTATTAATCCAAATATCTCCATATCTTTCTCCTAAAACTCCTCTTTTAAACTAACAATTCTGGATTTTCGTATATATTTCCTATTACTTTACACTTATTGTATATTTTACCTACAAAATAATCTCCTGCTCTATATATCCCAAAGTGATATTCTACTTTTTCAGTTATTATTTCATCTTCAACATTTGAATAAAATTCAACTATATCGCCTTCGTATATCTCAGTTCCGTTACTATCTTTAATACCTGTGTATTGCATCAATGTATATAAATATAAAGGTCTTACATCATCTTTGGTGTTTACATAGCAATCATCCCCTAGATGCGAGTATGATACTATTAAATTATCTTGGTCATACATAATATTTTCTTCTTTATTCCATGCTCTAAATTTTATATTTCTCATAACTTCCTCCTAAAACTCCTCTTTTAACCTCAACAAATAAATTATTTTATTCAACCTCAAATGCCCTCTTGCAATTAAATAATATACCTCCTTCAATGTCGTCAATTACAAAACAATAACCTTTACATGTTGAAAATTCTTCACATTCAATGCAACATAGTTCTTTATTTATATCATTGCATAAACATCCATTTTTACATCCAATCATTGCTACCTCCTATTAAATTATATCTATCTGAAACATCAATTTAATTTGCATAATAAAACATTATGTTACTATCCTCTAAATATATATTATCGGTATTCTAGTAAATTTTCCCATATAGCATTTCCAACAGCTTAAGCCTTCTTGGAAAATAAAGGTGTTATTTTTTTAACCCAAATAGTAACCAACTTTGGCAATAGAGTCCCATTCTTGAACTGTAAATATTTTTTCTTCTGTTTTTATGTCCCCATGGCAATTTGTAGTTATTTTTACTTTTACAAAGTCAATCCCTTTTGCCCAAGTTTCATCAATTTTAAATTCTTCAATATTTATAACTTTCTCGATATAGTGTTTCAATAAATTCATAACTACCTCCATTATTTCAATGATAAATTATAAGGGACTAATTTCAAAGCCCCTTAGAATTGGTTTAAATAGCTTCCATATATTACCAAATCAATGCTACTGCAACTAATAAAGTTATATACTCATGTAATGACATATTTTTTTTAGTTACAGTAAATAATAATATAAACCCTATTATATGTGAAATCATTCTTATAATTAATATCATATAAATTTATGTCCTCTATTTAATAACTTCTCATTATGCTCTTTTATATGTTCTTCTAAGTTTATTCCCTTAGTAAAAGCTATACCGTAACAACATTGAATTACATCAAGTAATTCTTCTGTTAGATTTTCTCTATCATTCATTAATATAGCACCTGCAACTTCTTTCACTTCTTCATCAAGTTTATTATACATATCAACTGCACTAAGTTTTTTATATATCTCTAAATTATGTATTCTATTCATTTAATCAACCTTCTCTAAATCATTTATTTTTAATGTCATTGTTTCTTTTATATCATTACAATAAACATCTATATAAGTTTCCATATCCGTTATATACATATATGGATTGCTTATAGCAACACCTTCTAAATCTAAATATTTTACTTTATCCCCTTTTACTATTCTCATTCCCTTATTCCCCTTTTATTTATCTTTTGATTTTAGTTCAACACCTACACCACCGCCTACATAAAATGATATGTCATGTATGTAAGCAGCTATTTGGTTTTTATCTATCTTTTGTGAATTTAATATATCTTTTGATAGCTTTCTTAATTGTCTAGCACTTTCATTATTACACCATAGTTTCCTATTCGCATCATTCCAAAGCTTCGCTAACTCTTCATTAGCTTTTTTAAGCTTTTCATTTTCTTCTTTTAAATCATTTACTGTATTATCATATAAGTCTATTTCTTGATTTAATGATAATATTTGATTTTCTAAGCCTATAATATTATTTAAGTTAATTTCATTATTTATATTAACTGTTTCATAATTGTCTTTTAGTTCCTCATATTTATCATTTAATAAAAGATATTCCTTATTAAGTAAATCATATTTTTTTCTTGATACAAATAATTTCATCTTTAGTTATTCCCCCTCTTAGAAACTACTTACAAACTAAATCAAACATAGGTAATGTCTTAAAGTAATCACATAACAATCTCCATTCTTGCATTTTGTGGTTACTTCTCTGATTAACTATAGATTTTAATTGTAAATAATTAGTTGTCATTCTAGCAGTTAGCATTATGCCACTCGGAGTATTTGCTATTATCATATTAAATACATCTTCCTTACTTGTAACAACTTCACCATTTCTAAGTTTTACTTTAAAATCAGTATCATTATTT
>ERZ1034678.168-NODE-168-length-37034-cov-40.224587_pt1 | contig 37034 bp, 38 predicted proteins | sample MGYA00520640_ERZ1034678 | MGnify/ENA primary metagenome ERZ1034678 (study PRJEB33766, sample SAMN09781767) | gut metagenome | biome: gut microbiome | host: Homo sapiens | place: Madagascar | study: EMG produced TPA metagenomics assembly of the PRJNA485056 data...
ATGAAACAGAACAAATAAAAAGAAGTCGCCATAATGTAGTGTACAACTTGCGTTCTATTGGCAAGCTATATAAATTCAGCGTATCCCCCACCATCGCCATGACCAAGGACTTATGGCGCAAGATTATGGATGAAGTGAGCGTAAGCGAGGTGATATAGACAAATGTGCTACCGCTGGCTTATCTTAGATGATTGCCTCTATCATTGTGGTCATTCATTAAATGCCAATGGCGATCATAAGATTTCCGCCATAACCCTAATAAGTAATCCTATCAAAAGTAGAATAAAACTATATACCTCATTCGAGTGGCGACAAGCGCAGAGCGATACTGCGGTGAGGAACTATTCAGGCATTTCCACCCAGCAAGTTGTGATAAGGCGGTCCCATCCCGCACAATATGGCGAGACCGCTTTGGTCCGCCAACCTTAGAGCGTAGCGGTTCTGAGCACCGGAGGGCGGTTACATCCCCGCTTCCTGAGGAAGAGGGGCTTGGGGAGAAAGTGGAGCTCTCCTTGCAGGAGAGACGGAGAGGTAGAAAAAAAACTCCGTTACTCTTTATGCCGATTGGGGTGATTACTTTTTGCATCTTTCAAGCATCAAAGACTAGGAGCATTTCTTTGGTATAATGAAGCGTCCCTGCCCCACCTTTGTCCAGATATGGCAGAGCGAGCATCCCGACAACATATTCGTTATGTCATTAAATGCCGGTCAAACCATGGGATTAGGAATGGATATCGAGAACGTAGATTATCGCAATCTTGCTCCAACTTACCTCCCATTCCATCCGTTGGTAGAGTTAGGTCTAGACAAGTTCATTGATGCCGTCAACAATTTATATTTAGAACTCAATTCCCATTGTCCTCTGAAGCTCTGGAAAGACCGTCTAGTAGCAGTTTGGGGCCAGGAAACATTATAAACGATAGCCTGAAAGTGCTTACGAAGTGAAGATTTTTATTTAAATCCTTGGTAGTTATGAAATAAAATCGTACTTTTGTCGCTATATTAGCAATATAAATGTATGATTATGGCAAACGACAATAATATACAGCCTATGGCTGATGATTCACAGATAGTACTTTACCAACCAAACGAAAGTGTAAAACTTGAAGTGAAGTTAGATGCTACTCATGAAACGGTGTGGCTTACCCAACAGCAAATAGCAGATCTCTTCGGTACCAAGCGTCCTGCAATAACCAAGCATCTTGGCAATATATTTAAAAGTGGAGAATTGAATCAAAATTCAGTTAGTTCCATTTTGGAACATACTGCCTCTGATGGCAAAGTATACAGGACACAGTTCTATAATTTGGATGCAATTATTTCTGTTGGATATCGTGTCAATAGTATCAATGCTACAGCCTTTCGAAAGTGGGCAACGGGTGTGCTAAAGGATTATCTTCTTAAAGGATATTCTGTCAATCAGCAACTATTGGCTATGCAGCGCCAATTAGATACAAGGTTAGATGCACATTCACAACGCATGACTCGAATCGAGGATACTCAGGTCAAGCAACAACAGCAGCTAGATTTCTTTATTCGAACCTCCACCCCACCTGCAGAGATGGTCTTCTTCGAAGGTGATTTCTACACAGCAAGAGTCGCTTTAGAAAACTTGATTCGTACAGCCAATCATCGAATAATCATTATAGATGGCTATGTTTCATCGCTAACCCTAAGTGTGTTAGATGTTCGCAAACCGGACGTTACAGCAACAATTTATACTGCAGGTGTAGGTCACGGAATGCAACGTCTCATGGATGAGCATGACCGCCTATTCCCCGATAGTCATATAAACATCCGAAAATGGCGTAACGAGTCTCATGACCGCTGGCTTATCATAGATGACAGCCTCTATCATTGTGGTCATTCCTTAAACGCCAATGGCGGTCATAAGATTTCCGCCATAACCCTGATGGGCACCTCTCCCGAGGTAATCCTATCAAAAGTAGGATAATACAATATTCCTCATTCGAGTGGCGACAAGCGCAGAGCGATACTGCGGTGGGGAACAATAATGTAAAATTATGGCTTCAGAAAAAATGAAATACATTCTTCGTAGGGCTGAGCAGTCAGCCTTACGAACCGATATAGAGTTATCTCCTTTGAAAAGAGAGATAGAGTCAATCTTTAATCCTCGTAATATAGACACGGATTGTAATATGATATCCGATCTCCTCTGGCCATACGAGAAAAAGATCAAGGAAGATATGTCGAAAGGCAACTATCGAAAAGCCTTCGAGACATTCTTGGAAATCTTAGAATCCCTTTCTTATCACTTCGTGAAAGATGAGCACTTCTGTTATTTCGATGACATGTATTGTCCCGACTATACTTGCTCCGATATTTTGAAGTCCATCATTACCGAAATCAAGTCAGGCAAAGTCGCTATCGAAGATGTAGCATACCTCGATGCTGGTATGTCAAAGATAGCTCACATGGAGTCCTACGAAGATTACGGCAGCCCCTTCTGTGTGATGGATTGGGAAAGATATAAAGGATAGACAATCCTTTATCTTAAAAAAATACAAATTAACTTTTTCAAAAAACTGATAGATGTAACTACTTGTAAAATAGTGGGGACGCTGTAATGGTGATATACAACGCATGGGTTAGCGGTTGTTGTATGGTATAAAACTTGAGGTAAATAAAATAAGTTTTTATGGTTGAAAATAAGAAAGTGGATTATAAATCTTTACTATTTAATCCTAAGATTGATAACATTACTGTACTTCATAAAATGCTATTAGATAATAGTTATGAAGAACTTTGTAAGATTGCAGCATCAATTCCTACAACCTTCAAAGGATTATTGAGCTTGTCTTTTTTAAAGAGAAAGGATTATGCTTTTCTCCGTAGAAAAGGCTTCTTGTTGAATAAACCTTATGAGGATTATGTTGGAGTTTTAGCTTTTGTGTTTAAGCAAAATCAGAAGGAATTGAATGAATACATAAAACTTCGTGAAGCTTATGAAAAAGCTTTCCTTTTGGGCAACTATTCCGAAGCAAGGAAGTATCTTGATTTGATAAAAAAAATCTCGTATTCACTTTGGAGTTTGGAACAAGATATTAAGTTAGAAAGGTTAAATAAGGGGCTGAATTCTTGTACGGAACTGTATGGTAAATTATATAAAGAATCAGGAGGGTTAATCTCCTATATGTCTTATATCTTTTACATGTCTTCTTCTGTAGAATATAATTTTGACTCAGAAATTGAACTGTATTATAGAACTTTGAAAAATAAAGCTGATACAGACATACTTGGATATCTGACAAGCCATAGTATGCCTTATTTAAATTATAAATATGGTGATTGGGTAGCATGGGATTTCAGAATGTCAATTTTAGATATTTATGAATGCTTTATACTAGCCTTGAATGTCATAGATAATAACTTGATACAAAAAGCTGATTTTCAAAAGAATTTACAACGGATTGATGATCTGTTAAATGACCGACGAATTAAGATGTTTATCGCAAAAAATGAGATACGTTCTTATTGTTTGTCTTCTATTGATACTTGCCGTGAGAATTTGATAATAGAATATTATGAAGGAAAATATAGTGATGTCGCAGTAAATTATCCTGAATATAATAAAGAATATCCTTGGGATATGGGGGTGCTTGACTTATATGTGAAGAGTCTAATATTAGCAGGTATACCATGTCCAATAGAGAATGTAAACGAGGCAAGTTCTATAAATGAAAAGTTGATTTATAACTATTATAATTATTTGATAAAAAAGGATAATAGTCAACCACTCTTTTATAGAAATTTGATAACAATTTGCCATTCTTGTTATTCTGTATATGGCATCTCTCATTTCTTAGACATATTGGAAGGTTACGAGACTAAAGATTTAAGCCATATTCTTGATGCTTTTGCCAAGCATTCTTTTGGAAGGTCTATACGTGGTAAGGTGCCAAATAGTTTGTTTCTTTCAAAAAAACTACGTAATTATAATGAAGATAAGGAACTTTTGCAACTTCAGACTTGTCCAAGCCTGCTTCAAGATCAAGTTGTTTTCGCTCAACTTTTAAATATAGTAAAGAAAGGTAATGTTGCTTCTTTTATAAAGGATCAAACTTGTACCTACTTATTCCGTAAGTTAATAGAAAAAAAACAATTCCATGATGCTGTTTGTTTCTTTGTTGAGTGCAAAATAGAAGATTCTAAATTAGATATACATTTTGACAAGAAGAGCTTAAAGATAATCTTTGAGGATGATTTCGAATTGAAAAATGATATACCTTTGGAACTATCTATATTTTATACGATGATAGGCTTTGATGATTATAAAAGATATATGCCATATAAAAAGGTGCTATCTATGTTTCATGTGAGGCATGCTTCCGAGATAAATCTTTATGATGATAAAAAAATCCTTTACTTTTTGAGTCATGTTGTTGATTCAAAGGTCTTATCCTTGCATGTTCAACGTTATGAAACTTTGAAAGATGTTTATGAGCAGCGTTTAAAAATATGTGAATTACTGTTTGAAAAGACGGGTAAGGTTTCATTTAAAGAGGAAATAGCTCAAATATATAGAGATTTGTCTATTCGTCGTTTAACAAAAAAAATAGATGAAAGCAAGATTAATGTCGATGTTCCCAAAATTATATCAGAGGGATTAAATGAAGAGAAAGTTTTGTTTGATTTATTTCAAAGCTCAGATGAGACAATGAAATTCTATAATTCATTGGAGTCTTTAATTAAAATGATGAATAGTGATGGATTAAATATAAATTTTATAGTACCTATAGATGTAACAAAAACAGAAAAAATAAATTATAAAAAATCCATCTGCCAAAAACTTTTTATATCTTTACGCGACAGATTTTTGAGCGATCCTAAATATGGCTTTGATTTCTTTTTGAGTACAAGAATTCGTCATGGAACCTTAATCAATCAACTCCGGCATCAATTTCAAGCACATAATTTGGTGACTAATATAGGGGATGATGGACTTTATAAGGATGATATCTACTGGTTAAATGTGGTTCAAATTAAATGTGAAGATGATACATACTTTTTAAGGCAGGAACTTAAAAAGTTTTCAGAAAGTCTTGATGTCTACATTTTGCATCTTAAAGATGATGTTATTCAGATAAAGACAGAGTTGATCAATTCTGAAAAAAAAGCTGCATTCGACTTTTCTCTTCCGAAGATTCAACCATATATAGATTATGTTTTCAATAATAGTATTAATCATACTTTTGAATCTTTTGTCAGTTTGATATTTGAAACTTTATGGAACATAACAGAACGTAGATTGGAAGAGGTAAAGTATGTTATTGACACGATGCAGGTCGATGTCTGTTGTATGTTGGATAATTTAGAGAAGGATATAACAAGTCGATTGGCAACAACTTATAATCTGTCGGAATTTCAGTCTGCTATTCGGAGTTGTAAAACTGCTTTTCAACATGATATGGACATCGTAAAATCTTGGTTCGCAATCAATAAGAAAGATGACTTTTCTTTTTATATAAAAGATGTTGTAGATGTGTGCCTTTGTATGCATAATCGTATCAATAACCAGCCTTTGGTTGTTAATCGCGACATTTCTAGCAAGATGATGTTTAAGGGACAATATTTTGATAAATTTAATGATTTATTTCATGATTTATTTAATAATGTGACCTCATATTGTAAGAAAGCTAAAATGCCTATTAATTGTAAGGTTGAGATTACAGAAAAAAATGAAATGTTGTGTATAAAGGTCTCAAATAAATTGTTGGCTACGGATATAGAGATAGTTAAAGCAACAATAGAGCATTTTGAGAAGCAAGAACATAGTCTATTAATGGCAGGTATGGGAAGAAGGGAAAGAAGTTCTGGTATAGTCAAGATTAGTAATATAGTTACAAATCTCCTACCAGGTAAAAATTCCTATAAAAATTTTATAGAAAACTCTATGTTTGTAGCTTCCATAAATATAAATATGTCATTTATAAAAGCATAGAATTATGAAAATGTTACTAATAGAAGACGACAAGTATAAATGTGATGATATTAAGACAAATGTTCAAATGCATTTTCCAGATTTAGAAGTTGACGTAGTAAAATCTTATAAAGCTGGTGTTATGGGGTCTTTATATGGTGATTATGATTTGCTACTTATAGATATGACCATTCCTATTTATGATAGCGATGATATTTCTAACAATGGTGGTTCTTTGAAAAACGGAGGTGAATTGATTGTAAATGAGGTTTATGATGAAGGAAAAACTATTAAGTTTGCAATTGTAACCCAGTATGAGACATTTGATGGTGAAACGTTAGAAGCTGTAGAACAACGTTTGTACAGACTTTGTGGCGAGAACTATTTGGGAAGTGTCAAATATTGCTCTTATAAGGAAGATTGGAAGGAACCCTTAAATAATATTATAGACAATGTTATCCATATTAATTACAGATGACACCTCTGAAAAGGTCAAGCAAATCAAGCAATTGATAATAGAAGGTGGTGTAAACACAGAACCTCAAATTGCTCATGATATGAGGGAAGCTCAGAGAGTCATGGGAAATATAAATTTTGATTTGGTTATACTTGATTTGAATCTACCTAATGCATGGGGTGATGAGACTAGTCCTAATAATGCTATAGAGTTGATGAATTTAATTCAAGAAGATGAAGATATAATGACACCAACAGCAATAATTGGACTAACGGCTCATGAGCTAATTAATCAGTATCGAGAGGAATTTGAAAAGCATTCTTGGCAACTTCTCAAATATGAGGCGAATCTAGACACTTGGAAAACACCCTTGAAAAATAAAATTAAGTTTTTAGTAAAACATAAGAAAAGTATATATATGGAAAGACGTAAATATAAGTATGATATTGCTGTCATAAATGCTCTACAAACACCAGAAAATGCTCAGCTAAAACGTGTTCTTGGAGGACAATGGGAAGTAGTAGAAATAGAAGATGACCGAACTCACACTTATTTTTCTACGACTATCAAGTCTAAATCTGGAAGAGAGATATCGGTTATTTCTGTCTTTATGAACCAAATGGCAGGTGTTAGTGCAGCCACATTAACAACCAAGGTTATCTATAATTTTGCTCCTCGTTATGTCTTTATGACTGGTATTGCAGCTGGGGTAGACCCTAACGAGATTTGCTATGGAGACATTTTGGTTTGCTCAGAGATTTGGGATGGTGCAAGCGGGAAGATACGTACAGATAAGGATGGATTCCGAAAGTTTGAACCAGATTATCGACCTTTGGCGTTGGATAATGAGCTTAAAAATATTTGCACTCAGATGCAAGCAGACCAAAATTTACTCAATGAAATAGAACAAGGTTATCCTACTAATAATGGAAAGCCTAATACAAGGTTGAGTGTACATATAGGTCCAATGGCTTCTGTCCCTGCTGTTACGGCAAGAAAAGAGGAGATAGATATAATTAAAGATCATGCTCGAAAGTTGATAGGTATCGAAATGGAGAGCTATGGAGTATTCTTTGCTGTTGCCAACTGCATCAATCCTAGACCGAAGTTTTGTGCTTCTTTTAAGGCTGTATCTGACTTTGCTGATGTAGAGAAAGCGGATGATTATCAGGAATATGCTTCTTATACATCCGCTTCATTCTTGAAACATTTGATAGAAGAGAAATTAGTGTATGATTTCTAATGTGAAAACAATGAATGATTTTAAGAATATAAAAGTAGTAGAAGCTGGTACCGGCTACGTAGGTCTGTGTATAGCAACCCTGTTATCTCAGCACCATCATGTAACAGCATTAGATGTAATCCCAGAGAAGGTGTAGAAACTTAACAATAAGATTTCTCCAATCTAGGACGATTACATCAACATCGTGGTGACACCATCCGATGCCCTGGTCATCAATACCTCGGAGTATCAGCGAGTGCTCAGCAAGGCATTGAGCTATACTTCCGATAAGAACGCCATCGTTACCATCGGTATCAAGCCAAGCCGCCCGGAAACAGGCTATGGCTATATCGCCGCAGCAGAGCCAACATCCGTAGATGAAATCTACAAGGTTGAGGCTTTCAAGGAAAAGCCAAACCTGGAGACAGCCGAGCAATACCTTGAAGCCGGCAATTACTATTGGAATGCCGGAATCTTTGTATGGAACATCGATACCATCAGTAAGGCAATCCGCACCTTCCAGCCAAACCTTGCCAGCATCATGGACGAGATGGCACCTTCTTTCTATACCGAACAGGAGAAAGAGGTGGTCGGCAAACTCTTCCCAACCTGCGAGAAGATAAGCATTGACTATGCCGTAATGGAGAAGTCGAAGGAAATCTATACCTTGCCAGCCGAGTTCGGCTGGAGCGACTTAGGCAGCTGGGGCAGCCTCCGTACCTTGCTTCCACAGGATGAGGCTGGCAATGCCAAGGTAGGCAAGGACATCCGCTTGTATGAATGCAAGAACTGCGTAGTTCATGCAGCCGATGAAAGCAAGGTGGTAGTTCAAGGCTTGGATGGCTATATCATAGCCGAGAAGAATGGACAACTGCTTGTCTGCTCTTTGAAAGAGGAACAGAGGATTAAAGAATTTGTAAAATAAATAATAAATTATGAGTATATATGATATGAGTTATCGCACCAAGACATACCTGGCTGGTGATTGGGATGGCGATAAAGATTTAATAGATAAACTTCATGAGTGGAATGATAGCAAGCGATTGGCTTTAAACTTTACTGATGTTCACAGTTTAACTGCATCTAATGATGCAACCCTGAATTGCAATATCAAAAAGTCTTTAAGACAAAGAATGAATATTTCTAAAACATTTGTATTGATTGTCGGTAAAGACACAAAAAATCTGCGAAGTGGCTCATGTGCGACTTGTGCAAATTACAGTAAAGGTTTATGGGGCATTGCTCCATATTGTACAGTATCGCAATGTAATCATATAGATTATCGTAGTTATGTTGATTATGAATGCGATATGGCTTTGAAAGATTATCAAAATGGTAAACTAAAGAACATTGTCGTGATTTACAATGGATTGTCAAAGGTAGACAAAAGTCGTTGCCCTGATTCCTTACGAAATGTTGGAACACATATTCCTTCTGACTATTTGGAAAATGGAGTACATTATTGGGATTACCAGAGAATAAAGGATGCAATTTGCAAATGACAAGCTTTGAAGTACGAACTTACGAATAAAATTTTGTCAATTAGATATATCTATGTACAAGGCATTTCGGACGAATACAGAGGAAATCTTAAAGATGGAAAGTTCTATCAAGTCAATTGATATAGATAAACTAAAGTCTTTACAAAAAGATTTCAAACAAAAAATACGACCTTTCATTCTTCCCAAAGATGGCATCATAAACGGAGAGACACTGAAAGACACTTACTTTCCAACATCAAAAGACGGCAAGCCTTATGACATATTCATATCCCACTCTCATAATAATCAAAGGGAAGCAGAAATACTTGCAGCATGGCTTACAAAACACAAAGGTCTTTCTTGTTTCGTTGATTCTTTTGTATGGGGAAGTGCCGATGAACTTTTGAAGGAAATAGACAATAAGTATTGCAAAAACTATCGTAAGAACACCTACGATTACACAAAAAGGAATTTTACGACATCTCACGTGCATGCCATTTTGTCTATGTCTTTGCTGGAAATTATCAACGAGTCTTCTTACTGTATATTCATAGAAAGCTCAGAGTCGTTAAACTTAGCTTGCCTTGGCAAGAAAAAGACATTCTCCCCTTGGTTGTACGAAGAGATTGAATATATGAAGACTTTGGTACCCAAAGAAGCTAAATTAAAATTATTCTGTAAGGCAGTAACTGAATCGAAAGGCTTAAAAGTTGAATATGGGGTTTCAGAGTTGGATATTTTTTATTTTCTGAAATATGATGATTTCTTACATCTAAGATGTAGGACATAAATATGATAGAACGTTTTCCGTATTTTCAAATTTTAAAGTTGCAAACGTATGCTTAAAATAAAGAATTTCTTATCAAGGTTTTGGCTTGATAGAGTTTTTATCATAAAGAGTACCTGTCAGTTAGTTGGATGCGCTTATACCATCTGTGGATTTCTCTCAGTTTGGTTCTCTTTTAGTGATTGTTTGCCAAAGGATTGGACTTTTTGGTATAAGTTTCTCTTGTCCATTGGTGTATTATTAGGGATTTCTATAATCTGCTGTATTGTTGTGACATGGTTTACTTTATCCCAAACGAAGAAGATTGTGTTAACATCAAATTCAGGTCATAAAGTCTATGTTCAATATGGAGACATGTATTCCCCTTCTATTGTTAGTGCCAACTATGAAGAAAGAAGAAATATTGTCGTTTCAGTCAACAGGTGTTTTGATACAATAGTTGACAATGACCTTGTTTCTGATAAATCTCAACATGGAAGAGTCATGAATAAGATGTATGCAAAAGGACTATATACACCCGACACGTTGAATGAGAAAATTCAAGAGAAACTTCGTGGTGAACATTATGTTGATTTGACTCGGACAAATAAATCCAAAGGAAACACTTTTCGATATGATGTTGGAACTATAGCAGAGATACAAGGAGACAATCCTATTATATATTTCTTTTTAGGACTAACCAAGTTTGATTCGCATTTTATGGCAAGTACGTCCAAGGATGAATTTGTCCTTGCAATTCAAAAACTAATAGATTATTGCAACACTCGTTCACAAGGTTATCCTATAATAATGCCATTGATTGGTTCAAATTTAGCAAGAACTGATATTTCTCAAAAAGATATTCTGAAATATCTAATTCAAGCTTTTAAAATCAATCGTGAAAAAATCTCCGCAGATATTCATATCGTGATTTGGAAAGGAGATAAAGATAAAATATCAATTCATAATTTATAAAACTATGGCTAACAGGACAGGAAATTATTGCGCATTTTATGTAGCAGAGCCTTTTAATCAAAATAATTTAGGTGCAAATGCTGCAAAGGATTTTTGTTATTACAATTTATTGAAAGCATGGAAGGCGGCTGACTTATCTTTCCCATTTGTTGATTCTCATAACAAAACATATTCCGTTCGTGACGGAAGTGATTGGGAGCAAACGTTAAAGCCAAGACTTCATGAGAGATTAAATGCTTCAGCAAATGTCGTTTTGTTTTTGAGCTCAGAAACAAAATATAGCAGAGCCTTACGAGAGGAAATAGACTATGCCATCAATACCAAAGGCTTGCCTATAATAGTGGTTTATCCTGAACTTTCAACAAAAGCAGACATTCATACTCCATCTGGGTTTACTACAAAAGTAAAAAACTTATGGGATAAATTACCTGTATTTAGAGACAATAAGTATAAGGTACCTGTGCTTCATGTACCCTATAATAAGGCTTTAATTAGAAAAGCTCTTGATGATTCCGACTTAAGAGTGGCAACGAAGACAACTGCAGATGACTACTTTTATAAATAATGGGGCAAATTATAATTTTTAAAGAAAGAGAATGATTTTTATGATAACTTGCTATGCCTCAAACATCAGATAATAGCAAGCGAATGTGAAGAATACTTTGTTTCTGCATTTTCGAATGTTGTTCTTGATGGTTGTATCGTTGTTTATGAGGCAATGTATATAGCAAGGATGTTGAAATAACAGAGAATATTATGAGCGAGGAACAATACAACGAATTGCTGAAAGCCTACACAAAGGAAGCTTTGGCAAGTATGATAAAGGCAGATATACGCAGTAGGTTTCCCGAACCTTATGCAAGTATGTATTGCCAACAATTTGATGATTTCAAAAATGTTGCAGATTTCTTTGAATTTGCAGCAAAGTTAATGAGGAGATAACATTTATGAAAGGAATAGTATTAGCAGGTGGTAGCGGTACACGCTTGTACCCCATCACAAAGGGTATCAGCAAGCAGCTGATTCCTATCTTTGATAAGCCGATGATATATTACCCAATATCAGTATTGATGTTGGCAGGTATCCGTGAGATACTCATTATTTCAACACCATTTGATTTGCCAGGCTTCAAGCGCCTCTTAGGCGATGGAAGCCAGTTCGGAGTCAAGTTCGAGTATGCAGAGCAGCCTTCTCCAGATGGTTTGGCACAGGCATTTATAATTGGCGAGAAGTTCATTGGTAATGATTCTGCTTGCCTCGTACTTGGTGACAATATTTTCTATGGTGCAGGATTGAACCAGATGCTTCATCAGGCAGTAGTAGATGCTGAGCAGACCAACAAGGCAACCGTCTTCGGTTATCGTGTCAGCGATCCAGAACGATATGGTGTCGCAGAGTTTGATGAGCAGGGCAATTGTCTCAGCATTGAGGAGAAGCCTCAGCATCCAAAGAGTAACTATGCTGTAGTAGGCTTATACTTCTATCCTAATAAGGTAGTGGAAGTAGCCAAACATATCAAGCCATCCGCTCGTGGTGAGTTGGAAATCACAACTGTTAACCAGGAGTTCCTGAAGGATAAGCAGCTGAAGGTTCAGACCATGGCTAGAGGATTTGCCTGGCTTGATACAGGAACCCACGATTCTCTTTCTGAAGCATCAACCTTTATTGAAGTTTTGGAGAAGCGCCAGGGCTTGAAGGTAGCTTGTTTGGAAGGCATCGCATACCGCCAGGGTTGGATTACCGCAGAACAATTGAAAGAGAATGCTCAGCCAATGTTGAAAAATGACTATGGCAAGTATCTCCTTTCAATACTTGAAGAGAATGATCAAACATTAAAAAAGAATTTAGAATACTAGCAAACGATTAATATCGCTTCTTCTGATATTCAAAGAATATGGAACAAGAAGTATTTCCTTCGGTTTTTGATGTTTTTAATTATCTCAAATCTATTGGATGGAATGGATTTTGGCATACACCTCCTTATTTTCAAGCAATGCAGGTAGCTGATAAACAATTAGCAGCGTGCCCTATGCCAACAACTCCTCTTTATAGAGGACAAAATGCTATTTACGAGCCTTGTAAACCATCTTTGTATAGAGGGGTATGGACAAAGGAAAGATTGTTTGAACGTTCTTTACAGTTGGCAGATTTCAAATCTATACTTCAGGAAAATCCTCAAGTGAAGGATTTGGAGAAAGATGGTTTGATTGTCAATTATGAGGCGCTAGCACAACATTACGGTATTGCTACCAACATGATGGATTTGACAAACAGTCCTTTAGTAGCAGCATTTTTTGCAACAACACGTTATGATGCCTCTACTGATATGTATTCTCCGATATTAAATTATGTATCAATGGGAATCATCTATTTCTCACCATGGGGAGATTTGTTTAATACTTCTGAGAAGAATCGTATATGGCCTATAGGTCAAGAAGCATTGAAACGCCCTGGTGAACAACGTGCATTTGCTATGGTAATGGATAAAGATTCAAATTTTGATATGGTATCATTCAAATTTTGGCATAGCCGAGAAGCTTCTTTAAAAATATGGGCAATGACTAAAGGAGGAACCATGCTTTTTCCTTATGATCCTATGGTAGAGAAAATCTTAGCAATGAAGAAGAAACGAATTTATAGTATGCAAAGTTTGGCAAAGGTCTATGACTCAAATTATGCTTTTGCAGATTCATTGCAACATGCAAAACAGATAATGGAAAAAGAAGGATGTACTTTTGTTGATTATTTACCTTTTGCATATACAGATGCAGAAATAGCTTATTTGAATGAGGAATATCGTCGAATGTATCCCGGAAGTTTTAATTAAAAGGTTTATAGGCAATAGCCTACTGTCCGGATCAAATTCGGTTTAGGTAGTCTAAACCGATTGAAAAATAATTTAAAACATTGTTCTTTGAACTTTTGGATTAGATTTTTACAGGTCCCCCTCAAATGGCTCTGATTTACTGTGATGCGAACAAAACTATCCTATTGGACAGAGTTTCATCATGGAGAAAATGAGTTTATATCCATGTTTATTGGGCTGCTTCTTTTAAGCAAGACGATATCCATTCCATATTCAAAGTAACTAAAGAATTAAGTATTAATAGTCCGGAGTCTCAATATAGAGGATTACCTATACTGAGATATTATCCGGACACTATAAAAAAGTCAATGTCAAATCAAACATCAGATAATAATAAACGAATAGCGAAGAATACGATACTCTTGTATTTTCGTATGATATTCATGATGGCCGTACAACTTTATACAAGCCGAGTTGTCTTGAATACGTTGGGAGTAGAAGATTATGGTATTTATAATGTAGTTGGTGGTGTTGTTGCTATGTTTAGCTTTCTCAATAGTGCGATGACAGCTTCCACTCAACGATATATTACTTTTGAACTGGGAAAAGGAAATGCTAATAGATTGAAGCAGATTTTTTCGACGAGTGTTAATATTCATGTTCTGATATCTATTCTTGTAGTCATTTTGGGTGAAACTATCGGTTTGTGGTTCCTCAACCATAAGTTGGTAATACCTGAGGAACGTATGACAGCAGCTTTTATAGTTTATCAAGCTAGTATTCTAACAACAGTATTTGCTATTATGAGTTATCCATTTAATGCAGATATTGTTGCGCATGAAAAAATGTCAGCTTTTGCCTATATCTCTATTTTGGAGGCATCCTTAAAACTGGCAGTTGTCTTTTTGCTCGTACTAGGCAATTTTGATAAGTTGATATTATATGCCTATTTGATAGTCGCAGTACAGTTATGTATATGCCTTTGTTATATTTTATATTGTAGGTGTAATTTTACAGAATCGAGGTATCATTTTTGCCTAGATAAACCATTATTTAAGGAAATGTTAAATTTTGCTGGCTGGAACTTGTGGGGAAACTTGGCTGCGATATTGATGACACAAGGTGTTAACTTGTTATTAAACATGTTCTTCGGTCCAGCAGTTAATGCGGCAAGGGCTGTAAGTGTACAAGTGCAAAGTGCTATCAATCAGTTCTCTTCGAATTTTCAGATGGCTTTAAATCCTCAAATTACTAAGACGTATGCTTCTGGTAAGTTAGGAGAAATGCATAAACTCATATATAGAAGTAGTAAGTTTACCTTCTTCTTGTTATTTACTTTGTGCCTTCCTGTATTTTTTGAGGCTCCATTAATCTTAAAGATATGGCTGAAAATCGTACCAGATTATACTGTTATATTCTTAAGGTTCATGATATTAATATTATTGATAGATTCAACGGCTAACCCTTTGATGGTTTCTGCATCAGCAACAGGTAAAGTTAAGGTTTATCAGTCCGTAATTGGTGGTATGCTCTTACTTATTCTTCCTTTTTCTTATATTGCTTTGAAGTTGGGAGGACAACCGTGGATTGTTTTTGCAGTACACTTATCAATCTGTATTATCGCATTTATAACTAGATTGTTTATCATACGTCCGTTAATTAATTTGAATTTAAGAGATTTTGTGAAACAAGTGATATTTAGATGTTCTTTTGTCGCAGTTGTTTCTGTAATAGTTCCAGCTGTTGTTTACATCTTGTTAGATGATAATTATTTTTGTTTCATATTAGTTGTTTGTGCAAGCATATTAAGTTCTTCTATTATGAGTTTCTATCTTGGATTAGATGCTCATGAAAGATATGTAGTGGTGCAGAAAATACAAACATATAGTAACAAATTTAAAAGAAGTAAAGTGTAATGAAGGCTTTTGTTATAACTAAAGATGAAAGTAATATGATAAAAGGAATTGCTATAATCTTAATGATGATTCATCATTTTTGGAGTAGCATGCAACCAATTCCTGTTAAGATAGTTGTTATGGGGGGGGCAAATTTCGAATATTGAACTAATGATAGGATCTATGTGTAAAATTTGCGTAAGCTTATTTGCTTTTTTGACAGGATGGATTCTTTATTTGAATCCAAAATTTAAGTCTTATTCATATAATTTTAGGAAAGCCAAGAGTTTTATTCTCAACTATTGGATAGCCGAATTGATATTCATCATAGTTGGTTTCATGTTCTGCTTGAAACTACCCTCATTCTCTATTCTATTGGCTAACTTATTTGGCTTTGAAACAGGAGCATATGAAATAATGGGGTATGACTATGTTAATGTTACGTTTGCCTGGTATGTACGGTTCTATTTATTTTTGTTACTTTCGTTTCCCATTCTTCTTCGCAGTTTGAATCTAGCAAGTAAGGTACGTCCGTTACTTTCTTTTATTGGCTTCATATTGTTCTTTGGTATAATGTGCTATTTATGTAGAATGAGTGATAATTATTTTGTTAGGAAGTTACTGGCTGTATATTTTGAATGGATACCATGTGTAGTAGTTGGGTATTATTTCAATCGTTATGGTTGGTTTCGATACTTTGAAAGAATAAATACAAAGTTATTATGCATATTTTTTATATTGTACCTTTTGTTATGCTACAAGTTTTCTGTTGGCTATAATTCTGATTGGTTTAGCGCTATAATTCTTGTTTGGTTATGTATGAAGGCTATTCATCGTATACATACCAAAGTTCTTGTTCGTTTGGGAAAAGCCAGTATGTTTATATGGTTTATACATGGATTGTTTTTCTTACCAACAAAGCCATTAGAACCGCTAATTTTAATTAATGGTAATACTATAGCATTGTTGCTTTTAGGTGTTTTTTGGAGTATTATATTTTCTTTTACGGTTTTATATTTGAAAGATGTTACTTTAAAATTATTTAGTAGAATATGAATAATATTTCGAAATTAAATGAAAATTTTTGTACAGGATGTTCTGCATGTCAACAGACGTGTCCAAAAGGTTGTATTGAAATGATACCAGGGGATAATGGTTTTCTGTATCCTTCAATTGATACCAATATTTGTATTGATTGTGGTAAATGTTTGAAAGTTTGCCCTGCTTATAATAAGATGGAACCTCGTACGCCACTTCACTGTTATGCTGCTTATAACAAAGATGAAGATTTGAGACATAAAAGTTCATCAGGTGGTGTGTTTATTGAAATAGCTAAGTATGTTATCAATCTTGGGGGAGTAGTTTTTGGAGCTGTTTTTGATGATACATGGAATGTGCATCATGTTGCTGCACAAACTATAGAGGAAGTTTATCCTATGATGGGTAGTAAGTATGTACAAAGTAGGATTGAAAATACTTTTATAGAGGCTAGAAAGTTTTTAAAAGAAGGTAGATATGTACTTTTTTCAGGAACACCTTGTCAGATAGCAGGATTAAATAGATTCTTAGTTAAGGATTATTCAAATCTAATAACAATTGATTTGGTTTGTCATGGTGTTCCAGGAATTAAGCAATGGAATGACTATATAAAAAATATTCGAAATGTGAATAACAATAGTTCTATAGAGTATATCTCCTTTAGGGATAAGAGAGAAAGTTGGCAGAAGTATCATATATCATTTAAATTCTTAAATAATAATGGCGAATCTAAAATATACACAGAACGTGCAGGGGACAATTCGTTTATGAGAGGTTTTTTAAATGATTTGTATCTTAGAGAATCATGCTACGTTTGCCCTTCTAAGATGTTTGCTTCAATGAGTGATTTTACTTTTGGTGATTTATGGGGATATAAGACATTAGGATATGCTGATGACGTGGCTAAAAATGGAATTGCTCTTCTTGTGGTAAATACAATTAAAGCAAATAAAATTATATCTGATATATCTTCAATCTTTAGAAAGGAAATTTCATATAATGAAGCTTTGCTGAGTAACCCCAATCTTATTGAGCAAACTAAGAAAGATTCATATAAGATAGGAAGATATAAAAAGTTTTGCAAACGATATTCTTTTAATGTGTCAATAGATAAAACTCTAGTATTTCCTTTATGGAAGAGAATAATCAATAAAATTAAAATATTATGTATAAAATAGGAATTCAAACACCTCATTATGCTCCAAATTATGGAGCACAGTTACAAGCTTTTGCTTTGGGAGCTGCAATAAAGCAGATGGGGTATCAAATAGAATATATTAATAGGAGACCTAATTTTGAGAAAAAAGAGAACTTTCTAGCAAAGTTCCTTTTTTATCTTGAGAAGAAAACTAAACTGAAAGGTTTTGGTGAATTTGAAAAGAAATATCTCCAGCCTCAAACTTTTCCGTTTTATTCTAATGATGATTACTCAAAAATAGATGTTAATAGTTATTATGCCTTTGTCGTAGGAAGTGATCAGATTTGGCGCGATGACTATTTTCATTCTTCTTTTGAATATGCTCCGTATCTTTATTATGTTCCAAAAGGTGGAGCCAGAAAGATAGCATATGCAGCTTCTTTTGGTAAGGAGAATTGTATTCATCCATTAGAAAGAAATGAAAAGATTCGTAATTTGATGTCAGATTTTAAAGCAATTTCAGTAAGAGAAAAATCTGGTGTTGACATTTTAAAAGACTCCTTTGGCATAAATGATGGTACTTGGGTTGCAGATCCGACTTTACTTCATGAAGGTAATTTTTATGTTACAACTTTCCAATTGACAGAAAAACCGTCTTCAGTTCTTGTAACTTATATCCTTGGACGTGACATAAATAAAATGAATAAAGTTAAGCAAATAGCAGATAACTTAAATATTAAGGTGTCAAATATTTACCAGCTTGATAGTTTTGCCTTCTTGGGACAAAGGTTGAGTGGAATACTAAACAGACTAATCAAGGTTCCTTCTGTTACAAAATGGTTAGAATCAATTCTAAATGCAAAGTATGTAATAACCGATTCATTTCATGGAATGGTTTTTTGTATATTGTTTCACAAACAATTTGTTGTGCTTAATAACACAAAAGGAGGAACTGAGAGATATACGTCACTTTTGGGCAAGTTAGGTATTATAGATAGACTATTAAACTGGAACGTTGGTGAGCAAGAGATACAGAAAAAACTTCTTGAACCAATTAATTATTCCATAGTAGATAGAAAAATAAAAGATTTTAGAGAATTCTCTAGACTATTTCTAAAAGAAGCATTAGATTGATATGATACAAATAGCATTACTCTTTTTGCTCTGTTGTAACTTTTTTGGAGTAATAGAAATACCGCATGCCCTAAAAGCTGTAGTTTTGATTATTATTGCCTCATGGGGTATTAAGAAAAAGACACCATATAAGACTGCATTTATATTTATATTTGTTGGTTTAGCATGTTCTTTTATATCAAGTTATATTAATAGAGGGCAAACTTTTTTAGAGTCATTTATGGCTATACCATATTATCTTGGTATTTTATTCTATTTTTATTTAAAATATAAAAATAAAAGTTATCAAGAAATGGAGCAGTTGCTTGTTAAATTTATTCTGGTGTATGATTTGATGTTTATATGTCAGCATTTTTTGTATAGTGTTGGTATTAATTTTATGCATATTCCAAAATGGTCTGAAGGTGAGCAATTGCGTATGAGAGCTATAGCTAGTGGCTTTTATAGTTTAGGTTTATTTCTTGGGCTTGTAAAACTTGAATGCAAGTGTTATAACAAACGACTCAAATGGCAATACCTTGCAATGGCAATAATGGGTCTTTTTTGCATGATATTAACAGCTTATAGGCAACTATTGGTGAGCTTTGCTTTAACATTTTGTTTGTACTTATTTATAAAATATAAAGGTATAAGTAAAAAAATGTTTTTTACGATTTTGGGTGGTCTATTTTTTTTGCTAATATTATGGCAATTACCAGTAGTCCAAGAACAGATAGAAGGTATATTTGATCGCCAAGATTCAGGTGCAACCCTTGATAATAAAGATTATATTCGTGTTGTACAATGGGAATTTTATATGAATGGATATTTTTTTAAAAATGGTTGGGAACAATTTTTTGGTGCTGGGTTGCCATATTTGGGTAATGCTTATGGACATTATATGATTAAAGAATTAGCTCCTCAAGGACTATTGTATGTTGATTGGGGATTAGTAGGACAAGCATGGGTTCTTGGAGTTCTTACAGTTGTTGGTTATATTTTGTTTTCATTAAAAGCATGTTTTATGAAAGTTACTTCCGAAAAAGTGTATATTAGATTATGGTATATCTTTTTGTTGATTTCAGTAACAAATGGAGAGTTTACTCGAGATGGAAATTTCTTAATTCATGCGTATGTAATATATATGGTAGAGATAGCTGCTAAAGAATATAAAATAAAGAAGGCGTTGTTATGTCAAAGAAAGTAGCTTTTTATTTTGATAATTCTCGTATATCACAAGTTGATTGTAGAGATATAGAATCAGGTAATCCTGGTATAGGAGGTACTGAATATCTTTTTTTACTTATATCTACTTTATTAACAAAAAGTAATAATGATATAGATATCACAGTATTTAATACATCAAAGGGATGTGTACCTGAATGTTTGGAAGTACAAATATTTAATAGCATAAACGATGCTTATGTATATGCAGATAGTAATGGCTATAATTATTTTGTATTTAGACCTCAAATTGGTGAGTCTTTCGAAAAAGAGTTGAAATCTTCGTCTTTTCATGGAAAAACAAAATTGATTCCATGGTGTCATAATTTTCTGACGTATAAACAATTGTCTTTGTATTCCAAGTCAGATATGATTGCTAGGATAATATGTGTTGGACGTGAACAGATGGATTTATATATGGATTTACCTGCATACAATAAATCTGACTATATATATAATTGTTTTGATATAGATGAAGATACTATAGCTGCGGTTAGAAATAATTCTTTTTCCGAACGTAAGAATATAGTAACCTATATAGGTAGCATAGTTCCTGCTAAAGGTTTTCATATCTTGGCAAAAGCTTGGCCTGAGATAGAAAAAAGTATTCCTGATGCTCAATTATATGTTATAGGGTCTGGTCAACTCTATGATAGGGATGCCGAAATGGGAACTTTTAATATTGCCGAGAATACTTATGAGTCTATGTTTATGCGTTATCTGACAAATGGTGGTAAAATCAAAGATAACGTACATTTTATGGGTATTATGGGTAAGGAAAAAGAGTCTATATTATTAAAAACAAAAGTTGGCGTTCCAAATCCTTCTGGTAATACTGAAACATTTGGTTTAACGGCATTGGAGTTTCAGAGTAACGGAGCAAAAGTTATAACGAAAAAGTGTGCTGGCTATATGGATACGGTCTTCAATGGCAACCTTTATTCTGTCGAAAAGAACATAGCGAAATTAATTATTAATGCATTAAAAAGTAAAGATTTGGATTATGCGATTTTTGTGAAAAAGAATAATGAGATTTTTTCTAATAATGTGGTAATTAAACAATGGGAAAAATTGTTTAAAGATGGTTATGTGTTGGAGCCTAAAGATAGGTCTTTCTCACAGATTCCAAATAAGAAATTCCGACTGAAATGGCTTAAATATTTATTTCATAAGTTTTCTTATGGTTTATCCTTAGAAGGATTTCTCCCTCCAATTGATAGATTAGTTGTTCTTTATAATAAATGCATAAATAGTAGGTTTACTTAAGGTAAGTTTTCTATTTGTATGTTAAAGAAAACTATTAGCTTAACATGAACAATAAATAGAAAAGTTGCTATTCATTTAGGTAATAGCCTTCTGTTTTAAATAACAGGTAACAAGTTGCTCGATTTTAATAGTTTTCGTAGGCCAAAATTCAGATAAACTTAGTGACTATATTTTTAAAGTATATATGATTTCTGTAATTATACCCCTATATAATAAGGAAAAAACGATACTTTCTACATTAAACTCAATTAGAAATCAAACGTTGAGAAATTGGGAATGTATCGTAGTTGATGATGGCTCTAGAGATAATTCTTGCAAAATTATTGAAGAATTGCACGATGAGCGTATTAGACTTCTAAAAAAAGAAAATGGCGGACCTTCGTCTGCCAGAAACTTTGGATTACAATTTGCTAAGGGTGAATGGATTTTATTTATGGATGCAGATGACGTTTTTTTTGAAAATGCATTTGAGATTTTTGAAGACCTGATTAAGACCCATTCTTCTATAAAGTGTTTTTGTGCCAATTTTAAATTATTGGTAGGTAAAAGACATAGATTGTACTCCAGAAATACTATAGATGGTTTAGTTGACAATCCATTTAAACGTTTCTTGTTTCAAGAAATTTCTCCTCGAGCAGGTACATTGATTTTGCATAGATCGATTGCAGAGAAGTATAAGTTTCCTGAGCATATGAGAAGGAATGAGGATGTTAAATATATTTTTGATGTGTTTAAGAATGAAAAAGTTTTTTCTTCTTCTAGATACGTCATGTTATATAATCAAAACACATTAGCAGCGAGTGCTAGATTGAATGATATCAAAAAAGATTATTTAGGTTATTTGCCCCATTATTCAGCTGATAAATGGGAGGCTGTAGCCTATTATAATTTATATAAAAAAGCATATCGAAATTATATGCATGAAGCTTATAGTCTTTATTCAGAAAATGTCTTCGCAACTCCATCTACTAAATTTCGTTCTGAGATTCTTTATATTGTTTTGCTGATTAGGCGCATTATAGATAAGTTTTTATTTACTATACATTTATGATATATTCTGTATTTATTGCTATGTTTCTCCTTCTTATGGGGATAATTTTGTTATATGCACATAAAATTGAAATTAAATGTCTTTTGAAGGTGTTTGTTATCCGTTTTCTCAATCGTGGTAAGGGTGTAAAAGTTGCATATTCTGCTGATGTCAATATAAAAGTAGATGCAGAAGGTATGTGTATGTTGCATCCTCATAGTACTTTTAGGGGGCACATTGGTATAGGTTCCTATGTGGGACCTTATTCTGAATTGAGCGCCTATATAGGTCGTTTTTGCAGCATTGCGCCATTCGTAAGGTCAAACTCTGGGCGTCATCCTTATAAAGAGCCATTTGTAACGACATCTCCATGTTTCTTTTCTCTGAATCCTTATAAAGAGCAGTGTGGTACCACGTTTGCTAAAGAGCAAATGTTTGCCGAAAACCGCATGTCTACTAAAAATGAAAACTACCCTTTATGGATAGGAAATGATGTGTGGATTGGAGAGGGGGCATTTTTGGCTGGTGGCATAACAGTAGGTGATGGCGCTGTAATTTTAGCTCGTGCTGTAGTTGTACAAGATGTTCCACCATATGCTATAGTTGGTGGTGTACCTGCCAAAGTCATTAGTTTTCGCTATGATGAGGATACTATTAATTGGTTGCTAGATATTCAATGGTGGAATCTTGATATCAATTGGCTAAAAGAAAATTGGAAACTTCTGTGTGATATAGACAAGATGAAAGATTATTTTAAGGATTATCCTATAGATGTTTAATAATAAAGATATCATATGAATTTAAATAAGTTGTTGTTAAGACGTAAATTACGTCATTATTATAGCATTATTACAATGTCAATTATATAATGAAGGAGTAAGATGTTATGTTCTGGCTGTTATGAAAGATTGTTATGGTGATTTGTTGAATAGCCGTTTTCTGACGGCATTTCGAAATTATTTATCTTCATACGAGAATTAACTCGTTATATAGGATGTTACTTTGCAAAATAATATAAGTTATGAATTTTTATATACGAAAAATTTTCGAGCATTTATATTTGCTTTTTTTTAGCTATATTTCCATATATTATATGAGGCTGAAATTGTCTTTTTGGAAAGTTAGATATGGATTAAATTGTCGAATTATTGGTCCTCTGCGTTTACGAATGACTCATGATGCAAAAATAATAGTTGGTCATCATTTGACAGCAATCGCAGGATATAAATCAACTATAGTTTCTAGTAAAAAGAATGTATGGTCTGTTGAGGGGGGCAATCTCGTAATTCACGATTATGTTGGTATGACTTCGACAAGCATTTATTGTAATAATAAGATTGAAATCGGAAATCATGTTCTTATTGGTGCTGAAACCCTTATCATGGATACAAATTTTCATTCGTTGGATTATTCTATTCGTGGAACATCTAAAGAAGGTTATCAGTATAAAGGAACCATCAATACTGCACCTGTTGTTATTGGTGACAATGTCTTTATAGGAACTCGTTGCATTATTAATAAAGGTGTAAACATAGGAGAAGGGGCTATTATAGCAGCAGGTAGCGTGGTTGTTACTGATATCCCAGCTTGGGAAGTTTGGGGTGGTAATCCTGCAAAATTTATAAAAAGAATCAAATAGAATACAATATGTCAAATATTAAAATTTCAATCATCATTGCTACATTTAACTCTGCAAAAACGCTGAGAGTAGCATTAAATAGTGTCATGCTTCAAACATTTCAAGACTGGGAATGTATAGTTGTTGATGGTTTGTCTAAAGACAATACATTAGAAATCGTTAAAGAGTTTGAGGCAAAAGATGTACGTTTTCATCATATATCAGAAGCAGATAAAGGTATCTATGATGCTTTCAATAAAGGCTGGAAGTTAGCTAAAGGTGAATGGATATATTATTTGGGAAGCGACGATCAGGTGACAAAAAATGGTTTAACTGACCTTATGGATGTTTCTACATCAGAAGCATCTGTATTATATGGTGATATGTATGCTATATTTGAAGATGGAAGTGAACGGTATGTGAAAGCTCATCCTGCTAAGCAAATGACCTACCTTATGGCTCCGTCGCATCAAGGAATGGTAACACGCAGAACCTTGATAGAGGCAGAGAATGGTTTTGATCTTCAGTTTAGGGTTAGAGCCGACTTTGATCTTACACAAAGAATTTATCTTAAATATGGTAACTTTATATATACACCAAAGGCAATAACAAAGTGTCTGCAAACAGGATTGTCCAATCAGTTTAATTTCAAGCATCACTTGGAGCGATTAACACTAATGAGAAAAAATAATTCCGTTCGTTTTCCACTACTTATGTTTTGGTATGTAGAATGGAAAGTATTAGTCAGACATTGGATTTTGAAGCCTTTACATTTGAGAAAATAAAAAATTAATTAGATATGGAAGTAGATAACGAATTATTTAAAAGTAAACTTAAAGTAATTCTTAAAGAAGTTGTTCGAGTATGCGAGAAGAATAACTTGCGTTACTTTATGTGTGGTGGCACTTGCTTAGGAGCGGTTCGTCATGGTGACATAATACCTTGGGACGATGATATAGATGTTTTTCTTCTTCGTCCAGATTATGAAAAATTTCTAAAAATAGCAAGTAAGGAACTAAAAACACCTTTTGAATTGGTCAATTACAATACTCATAAAGGGTATACTTGTGCTTTTGCAAAAGTTGTTGACTTCTCAACCACACTAATTCAGCATAGATATCCTTTCTTTGCAATGGGACTGTATGTTGACATTTTCCCTTTAGATGGTGTCAATAATAACAAGGTAATAGACATGTTGCATTATGCTTTTCACAAAGCTATTCATTATCTTTTTATGCCAATAGAGTCTTATCGAGTTGATAACGGATGTTCATTAGCTGTTAAATGTGGCTATTATGTGAAAAGACTTCTCTCACCTCTACGAAATACGATGTTTGAGCTAAGAGAATCGATTCTCCGCAGACGCACGATTGACGATAAAAAGTATGTCAGATCCTATAACAGTCAGTGGGGATTACGCCATACTGCGCTTCGAAAAGACTTTGATGATTTTATTATGATGCAGTTTGGAGACATGAAAGTCCGTGTCCCTATAGGTTATGACGATTATCTTACTCATCTCTATAAAGACTATATGAAATTACCTCCAAAAGAGAAACAAGTAACACATCATCATTTCGCTTATCTTGATATGAATAGACGATTAAGTGATGAAGAAATTGAAAAGATTCGTATTTCTATTAATGGTGAATATGCATAAACTGTTTGTTTTATGAAAAAATATAAGATAGGTTATACAACAGGTGTCTATGATATGTTCCATATTGGACACTTAAATATCCTTCGTCGTGCGAAGGAACAGTGTGAAACTCTAATCGTTGGTGTAACTACTGACGAACTTTGCTACAAGCGTAAACATAAGTATCCAATCATTAATGAAAAGGATCGAATGGCTATAGTCGAGGCTATACGCTATGTAGATAAAGTGGTTCCTCAGTCTGATATGGAAAAGATTAGAGCCGTTAAGGAAATAGGAGCAGATGTCGTTTTCGTTGGGTCCGATTGGAAAGGAACTGAGACTTGGAATCAATACGAAAAGGATTTTGCGGAAGTTGGTTGTTCTGTGGTCTACTTAGACCATACAGATGGCATCAGTTCTACTATATTACGAGATATATTATCAAAGCAGTAATGGAGCAACCTTTAATTTCCGTCATAGTTCCTATCTACAAAGTCGAGAACTATCTGGATAAGTGTGTAGAAAGTATTCTTGCACAAACCTACACCAACATAGAGGTTTTATTAGTGAACGATGGTTCACCTGATGGTTGTGGTCTGAAATGCGATAAATGGGCAAAAAAAGATTCTCGCATTAAGGTTATTCATAAGGAGAACGGTGGTGTGAGTGATGCTCGCAATGTGGCATTAGACGTAATGAATGGAGATTATGTCTCATTTGTTGATGGTGACGATACAGTAACTTCTGATTATATAGAATGTATGTATAATTTAGTCGTTAAGTATGACTGTGATATGGCTATGTGTAGTTTTGTGTTTGACTATGATGGAAAAGAACGCAAATATGACAATGCACCATATAAAGAAACTGTATATACAGCACAAGAAGCAGTTTGCGAATTGTTCTATCAGCACAAGTTCGATGACTATCCATGGTGTAAACTTTATCGTAAATCTTTATTTGAAGATATTAGGTTTCCAAAAGGTATTATTTTCGAGGATACATGTGTGGCATATTTATTAATGTTTAAGTGCAAAAAATTGGCATATTGTAATAAACAAACTTTAAATTATTTAATTCGTAAAGATAGTTATGAAGGTGCGCCATTTAGTAACTTAAAAATGAAAAGTGCTTTACAGGTATTCCAATCATTGGGTAATGAACATTGGGACTTGATAAAACTTGTTGAAAAAGCGTATAAATGCAGAATGCTGAGTTTTGCATGTCATCTTCTATTGAAAATGCCAAAACATTATAATGAAAAGTATGTTTTTTGGGATAAAATCAAAGAATATCGAATGACAGTATTGTTTGATACACATGCAAGAAGACAGGCACGAATTGCTGCATTTATATCATTCTTTGGACTAAATGCAATGCAGTTAGCCTTTAAAATTGTAGACAAAAGAATGTAAAACAATTATGATTAAAGTAGCAGTTATAGGTGGTCCTATCTTGTCTGGCGGTAAGAAGAATCTCATTATGGAGTACTTCCGTCATATAGATAAGACCCAAGTACAGATGGACATCGTATGCAACGATGACTCTAATGCCATTCCACAGGAGGAGATTGAAGCATTAGGTGGTCGTGTGTTTATTGTTCCATCTTTCAAGAAACTCAAGGGGCATACTGATGCTTTGTATGAACTCTTCAAGAAAGAAAAGTATGATGTGGTTCATGCTTACAACAGCATGATGAATTTCTTCCCAATGTATGCAGCCAAGAAAGCTGGCGTAAAGGTTCGTATCTCTGAGTCTTTATCAATGGCAGCTCCTGGTGAGTGGAAGACATACGTAAAGTATATGCTCCGTCCGCTTTCTCATCTCTATGCAACCCATTATATGGCATGCGGAGAGGACTGTGGTATCTTCCAGTTCGGTAAGAAGGCATTTGATGAAGGAAAGATTGCAATCTTCAAAACGGCTATCAATACGGAGTTTAATTCTTATCAGCCTGAACTTCGTAACGAGACACGTAAGAAGTTTGGTTGGGAGGAAAAAGTGGTATATGGCTTTATCGGAAGATTTGAGCATCAGAAGAATCCTCTGTTCCTGATAGATGTGATGAGTGAAATCTATAAGCGTCAGAAAAAAGCCCAGTTTGTTATCATTGGTGCCGGCGTTTTAGAGGAGAAGATGAAAGAGCGTATCAAGGAAACTGGTATTGAACCTGCTATGTCCTGGCTTGGAAGAAGAGAAGATATCCAGCAGTTCTATAATGCTTTTGATGCCTTCCTATTGCCTTCCCGCTATGAGGGATTGCCTGTTGTGGGATTGGAAAGCCAAAGTTGCGGTTTACCAATGTTCTTTTCAACGGCTGTTACTCCAGAAGCCAGTGCTTGTGAACTGGGACATTTCATCAACTTGGATGATGGTGCAGCAGCGTGGGCTGAGAAGATTATCCCTGTTGTTGAGAAGAATATTCCTGTTCGCAGAAGTCATGCCAAGGAATTGGCTGATGCTGGATTTGATTCAAAGACAGAAGCCGAAAAGATGCTTCAATATTACTTGAATGCGTTAAAGGGTTAGAGTTCTTTCTGACCAGTTATACGAAAATATATGGAGAGAATAAAGGCAAGAGACTTCGCAAACACATCTTGGATGTGTTCGGATAAGTTTTTCTTTATGTCTTTGTTTTGCTTCATATTTGATAAACGCAATATCTTTCAAAATATTGTATTCACGTGCAATTTGTAAATAACATTAAATTTTATAAGTTATGATTCCATTTAATAAACCCTATTTCTCTGGAAGAGAATTGAAGTATTTGGAGGAAGTTTGTCATTCAACAACCATGAGTGGCAATGGTGATTTTACTAAGAAGTGTCATACCTTCTTTGAGCAGAAGTATGGCTTCAAGAAGTGTCTTCTTGCGACATCTGGTACTGATGCCTTGGAGATGTGCGCCATGCTTTGTAACTTGAAGCCTGGCGATGAGGTGATTGTACCTTCTTATACATTCGTATCTACAGCTTTGGCATTCCTTCGTGAAGGTGCAAAGGTTGTATTTGCAGACAGTTCTGCAGAAAATCCTAATATGGAGGTTGAGCAGATTGAGCCATTGATCAATGAAAAAACCAAGGTGATTGCTGTGGTTCACTATGCAGGTGTTGCTTGTGACATGGATGCCATTATGGCTCTTGCAGAAAAGCATAATTTGCTGGTAGTTGAGGATGCTGCTCATTGCATCGATTCATTCTATAAAGGTCGTCCATTGGGTAGCATCGGTCATTTGGGTGCTTTCTCTTTCCATGAGACCAAAAACATCAGTAGTGGTGAAGGTGGTATGTGCGTTATCAATGACGAGCGCTTTGTTCGTCGTGCGGAGATTATCTGGGAGAAGGGTACCAATCGTGCCGAGTTCTATCGTGGAATGGTCAACAAGTATGGTTGGGTAGATATGGGTTCTTCATTCTTACCATCTGAGTTCAATGCTGCATATCTTTGGGCTCAGTTGGAGCAGCTTGATGATATTCAGGGTAAGCGCAAGCATATCTGGAATCGTTATTTCGAGGGCTTGAATGGTAAGATTGGCAATGAAGTGAAGTTGCCTTATATTCCTGAGTATGCCACCAACAATGCTCACATGTTCTATCTGCTCTGTCCAAGTTTGGAGTATCGTACTGCTTTGATGAAGTTCTTGAAGGAGAATGATGTACAGACCACATTCCATTACCTGCCATTGCATAGCAGCAAGTATTATGAGGACAAGCATGATGGCAGAGAGTTGCCGAATTGTGACAGATATGGTGATACCTTGGTAAGATTGCCATTGTTCTATGAGTTGTCTGATATGGAAATTGACAAGATTGTAAAGCTGATTGTGGAGTTTTGCAATAAGTAAGGATTCAAAAGGTGTAGCGAGGATGTTTGTGCATCCTTGCTGCAATAATGTATTTTTACGAAAGCTTTACGTTAAAATAAAACGAGAAGTTTGGCGGTGTGAGGGGAAAAATGTGTTTTTGCTTCTGAATTCATTTTTTTGAAAAAGAACTTCGGCTGCACTCGGCATAACATTCAAGTAAACTTGATGATTCTGCTCTCATTTGCACGAAGTTTAAACGTTTAAAAGGAGAAGATTATGGCAAAAGATATTAAAGTGATACCAACCCTTCGAGGAGATGAAGCTGTTCGCTTTGTAGAAAAAGCAGAGGAAGTTATGAATAGTAATAATCGTGTGGACTTCTCTGCAAAAGTAGCTGAAGCTCGTGCCATTTTGAGAAAGGCAGGCTTTTGATTATGATTTGAGGAAGTTGACTTCAAATGAGAATTAAATGAATAATCCCAATCTGTAAGTTGATAGGCTTACGGATTGGGATAAAAACATGGACTGAACTTATTTTCTTCCTAAATGTGGAAGTTTATTTCTTTCAGCCACTTCTTTACATCAAAGCAAGGACAGCTTTTGCGAACCCATGGGAGGTCACGATGGCCGATGACTTCGGCATCGGGATAGTCGAGGCAGAGGCTCTTCAAGAGTTCTATCATGCTGCGCTTCTGGGCTTCGGTCCGAGTATCGACAGGATTGCCGTCGGCATCCAAGCCGCCCTCGTAACAGATTCCTATTGAGTGAGCGTTGTAATGCTTGGCATGGGCGCCGATCATCTCCTCGGGACGACATGGATAGATTTCGCCATCCTTGGTGATGTAGTAGTGATAGCCGATGCTCTTTAAGCCACGAGCCTTGTGACAGGCTTCGAGGTCTTCAACAGTGAAATTGCGGTTGGCTCTGCTGGCAGAGCAATGGATAATGATTAAGTCGATTTTTCTCATGATTTTCTTGGGATTGCTACGGATTAAGAATTGTTTTCTTTATTTTTGCACACGGATTCCACGGATTTCACGGATTTTTTAACTAAAAATTATTTATATTATGTTGCTATATGGAGATTTGACATACAAGATAAGGGGAGCAATCTTTAAGGTCTACAACTATTGGGGACCCGGATTGTTCGAACAGATCTATGAGGAGTCTTTAGTCTGCCAATTACGGAAAGAGGGTTTGAAGGTTGAACAACAAATACCTCTTCCTGTAATCTATGATGGTCAGAAACTTCCATGTGATTATCGGTTGGATTTGCTTGTTGAAGATAAGGTGATAATCGAGTTGAAATCAGTGGAAGAGTTGAAACCTGTGCATTTCAAGCAACTGATGACTTACCTTAAAATCGCCAACAAAAAAGTCGGTATTCTTGTGAACTTTAATGTTGATGACCTGTCAGAAGGAATACATCGTATAGCGATGTAATTCATCCGTGAGATCAGTGCGATCCGTGTGCCATAAAAATAATACTCAGTGTGTCTATCCCTTGCAGCTCTGCACGCAGAACGCTGAAGCGATTGCCGTCAAGACGGTGATGACAAACTGAATGACTGTTGACCACTTGGATTTATTCATATTCTTCTTTTGATTTTAATGTTTAATAATAGCACACGGATTCCACGGATTTCACGGATTAGACTAAGTCATAGTCCACTGCACTTTCCCCATACCTGACCAGCTCCGAAGGAGCAAAATCCGTGAGATCCGTGTGCAAATAAAAAATAATTATCTGTGGGAAGATTAAAGAAAAAGGGCAGGATGAGCAAGTACCCGTTCATGACGGTGTTTCATTGTCGTTTGCTGATGTCAGCCTTGGGTGTCATCGGAATACTCCGGACTGCACCCTACCCTGTCTTCAGATGGCTATCCCATGTTTTCTGAACCATTATCTCCTGTTCCGGAATCTGTACCGGAGTCGGTTCCTGCATCGGTTCCGGTATCACCACCTGTTGGAGGGGTGTTACCACCGCCTGGAGTGGTATCTCCAGTCGTACCATCATCGGATGGATTCTTGGAGCTGCTGCTCTTTACTACATCCACACGCTTGATGGTGGTGTCGAGGTTCGAGGTCTTCAGCTCGCCAGTGGCTCTGGCTCGCAGGCGGAGACCTTCGATGTACTTCGCTACCGTCCAATCTTCCTTATTGTCGGCACCTCCCTTTACCTTCAGGCCTAGGGAGAAGATGGCAAGGTCGGGGAACTTCACGTTCTTGCCTGAGAGAAGGAGCTCCTTGACGCAGCCTACTGCATCTGTCAACATGCCTAGAATCGCTCCCTTGCTGTAGGGGGTGTTGTGGCTAGCCATGTGCTCTGCCAACTCTTCGAGACCAATGGTCTCTTCGTTTACTACTCGTGGAAACCACTTGTTGTACGCTTCCTTGATCTTTGCGTTTGTGTTCTGGTATAAAACTACTCGAATCAAATGTTTGAAATTTGGTTATTAACTAAGAGTCATGAGGGGAAAGGGCCTATTCCCCTGCTTCCTTCCGAAGGCGCGCTCTCCGGATTCGACTCTGCCTCTGTGTTTCAAAGACAATGCAAAGATACGAAATCCGGAAAGCGCAACTCACGGTTTCTAACGGTTTCTCATGGTTTCTAACGGATTTTCACGGATTCTCTCGGTTTCCTGCGTTTCTTTCTCTTATGGTTCCCCCAAATAAGCGAAAATATACGATACCTGGGTGGGGGTGAAGCTCTTCGCCCACTTGCTGTAACCGGTCTTCAGAAGCTGCTCGTAAAGCGGCTCGCAAAGGATAATCCATCTTCTGAGATGGGCACTTGCCACTTCGGGAGTGGCATCTGGGAAGTAAAGCAGAGCTAACTCTTGCTTAGTATAACTTATTATCTTCATATTGATTTCGTTTGATAATGATTTTTTTCGAATCACCCCGTCCCTCTTTCCAAAGAGGGCTCCACTTTCTCCCCAAGCCCCTCTTCCTCAGGAAGCGGGGATGTAGCTGGCGACGCTATAGCTCTGCCAGAGTTTTGGTATCGCAAGCGGAGCCTGTGCCCTAAAGGGCTTGCGATGATTGCTTACGCAACAGAGTTGCGATTGTTTGTGCGGTGTTATACCGCCTTGGTTGGAAGTGGGGCATATGTGAGATGTTATTCTATCTATGATGATTACTATTTCTATCGACGATAGTTTCGATGTCTATCTATGGCACTTACGGGGGCTATCTATGATAGTTAGGATGTCTATCTATGGCACTTTTGAGTGACAGATGACGGATGTGACTCTTCTTTTTTTATTTTCTTCTAATTATATATTAGTTTATATTTTTAAGATGCTGTTTTCCTGCCTGCGCGCGAGGGTTTTTATGAAAACAGGTGTCACAAGTGTCATGTGTCACGCTGGTGGACGGCTTAGAAGGGCGCATCGGGTTCCGAATCCGGCTCGGCATCCATCAGGAGGCGGTGCTGGTATGCCTTTATCTCCTCCGGCGTGCGGCAGACTACGATGAATCCTCGGCTGCTGTTGGTGCGTACACGCTTGAAGCCTAAGTCGCTGAAGGCTCTGCCTACATTCACGGCACTCAGCTTCTGGCTGATTCCGTTGCTGATCATCTGCAGGGCTCGGGCCACGGATATGAACTCGCCTAATTCGCTATCGATTGGTCTGCGGAAATACAGGTCCACCAGCTCGTGTTCGAGATGGGGGGTCTCAAACTGCTTGTTGTGACGGTTCAACTCCTGGATTTCTTCTTTCGTAAACCAGTACTGGAAGCCGCTGGTGTAGAGGGAGAGAGCCTGGGCGTAGATGCCTTCGTAGTGGAAAGGATGCTCTCTGGGCGAGAGGATGCTCTCCACCTCGAAGGGTAGCCAGCGACGGTTGCCGGTAGGGTCAGACAAGAACTGGGTGTTGTTGCCCGTTCCGCAGAACGACGCTATGTGCTTGCGGTGCTCATGATAATGGGCGTAGGCTGCTCGCTCGTCGATGCTCGGCATGGTGACGGCTGCCTTCAACTGGTTCAGTTCGGCTGGGCGCATGGTGTCTAGCTCCTCGCAGCAGACGAGGGCATACTGCGCCAGGGTCAGGATGTCGTCCTTCGACATGCGGTTGGCGTTGGTCTTGGTATAGAAATACTGCTTCAGTGGGGGTGGAAGGAGGTAGTTGAACCACGTGGTCTTGTACGCTCCCTGCTCTCCGATGAGTACGAGGATGACATTGTTGACCACATCTTCTGAAATCCAGCTCGCTACCATGCCGACGAGCCACTTCTTCAGGTAGAGGTGCCACAGCTTCTGCTCCTGCTCGCCGCCCTTTACTCGGACGGTTTGAGCTAGCTCACGGATATAATCTTTTTCTCCCACAGATTGTTTTTTATCTTGAACTCCCACAGATGGATGATTCTTTTCTCCCACAGATTGCACTGATTGACACAGATTTTGTTGTTGTAGGACAAGAGGCTTGCAAGACCCTGGCTCGTCAGAGACATTATCTGTGCTTGTCTGTGTTATCTGTGGGAGACTATTCAAGTATTCTTTGAAGGGATTGAATACTGGGACATAGTCTGATTCTATGACACGATACATATCCTGGATATTGACACGGGTAATGGTGGACATCTGGCTCCATAAGGAGTTGACGATGCGGTCGTTGACAGGCATGAATCTGTGTGCATCTGTGTTATCTGCGGGAATTTCATATTCTACACGGGATGTTATCTCGTTGAATCTGAGGGATATATGACCATCCAGGAAAGACTTGATTTCCTCGACTGTTGCCGTTTTGCTGTCGCCTCTGTTGTCGCCACCTCCTCCCTGCTTGCCGTGAGGAGCAGCGTTGGAGAAGCAGGAGTTGATGACTTGCTCCGTGTCGGAATAGTCCTTCCCGAACTTCTGCATCGCCCATCTGAGGGCGACCTTCTTTGAAAAACGGCGTTCGGCAAGCTTGTAGCCGACTCGCATCACATAATCGTTATGGCTGCCGCTGCGGAACTCGATTTTTGCCTTCGCCAGCTGGGGGGCAATGAGGGTGTCGAAGTAGGTCTGGATGCGCTGCATCTGCTTGTCTTCCTTGCTCTGCTTCACATAGGCTGTTGCTGCGGTGGAGATTTCTTCTGCCGTGAAGGGAATGACTTCGGATTGAGGGCGTAGAAAGACTTCTGGGTCGTGGGCAAGACCGCTCAGTCGGGTGATGTTCTTGCACTGCATATCTGCCTTGGCTCCCAGAAGTTTCTCGTAATAGGCATTGCCGGCATAGAAGGCTTGCTGATAGTATGCCTCGAACTTCTTCACCTCTTCCTCATCCTTGGGAACTCCCGAAAACTCCGGGGCTATCTCATAGGTGAAGATAACACGAAGTCCGTTGCCGCTCATCGTGATATAGCTCATCAGCGTATGAGGATCGGCAATAATCTTCGCCTTCAGCTCACGAAGAGCATTGGAATTATCTGTGCTATCTGTGGGGAAAACATGGTCGAAGTCCACGAGCGACATACCCGTGAGTTGTCTGATGTTGCTTCTGCCCTTTCCTCCCTCGAAGAGGCAAGGCACAGCAAACAGTTGGCTTTCGTTTTTGAAAGTCTTACTACCGGTCTGGCGATACGACCGGGTGAATACAGCCAACTTCTCATCGGTTCGGATGATGTTGGCGACTCCTTCAAGAAACCCTGGCAAGGGCAGCTTGCAGGTCATGTCATGGAAAATACTTACGTTCATAATTATCAATCGTTAGTTGTTTGATTTCTACGCGGCAAAGATATAGAAAAATAAATGAAAAGCGTTCCCCTTGGATTTCGCATGAAAAGCCTTGTGTTTATCGGTGTTTCGTGCTTACTATGAAGGGGAATAAATTACATAATTCAATAATATTTCTAACTTTTTAACAAAAAAATACAATGAAAAAGAAAATTGTAGTGATGCACAAGAGATTTAGTACTGTCTTCAACGAAGAGTTGAAGGCTCACGGTATTAAGTCGAGCGAGTTTATGTTGAGTTGTCCCATTAAGCATGACAACTTCAGCGGAGTTAAAAAGGTGGCGATTTGAAATTGATTTTTTTCAAGAAAGTCGTCAACACCTTTGAAGAGTTTATCTTCGACCCCATAGAACTGGAGCGAGTGAAGCGAAGATTGCGTGATGCGGCTTTCGAGGATTGATATAATACAAATTATATGAATATTCGAATTTTGCAGATTGCAGAGTGTGCAGGAGGTGTGGAGCGTTATCTCCAGATGCTCCTGCCACGTCTTGATTTTCATTTTCGTCATCCCAAGGAAGCGGAAGAGATATGAAAAATAGTTCCTATTATGAATGTGATTTTTAAATTCTTGAAATACTGCCTCGGATATAATATAGATATGGGTAAGGTTATCGCCAAAATGGATTGGCGACAACTATATACCTTTGTATCTAATCAAGCAATTATCGGATTTTGTTTTGATGGTATCGAGAGACTGGGGAATGAATATTCTGAAGAGTTAAAGAAGAATCCGATAGAAAGGGATTTGCTGATGACTTGGATGGGAAAGGCGCAACAGATTCGTCGACAAAACACGAAGGTGAATACCGTGGCGAGCAAGCTCTATTCTATGCTTAGAGAAGATGGGTTGCGATGCTGCATCCTGAAAGGACAAGGGAATGCGCTGATGTATCCGAATGTGTATTCTCGTAATCCAGGGGATATTGACGTTTGGGTGAATGCTTCTCGCTCTCAGATTACTGAATATGCAAAAAAGCATTTTGAGATAGGTGATGATATAAGGTATCATCATATAGAAACTTCTGTAGATGGAGTACCGGTAGAGCTGCATTTCTTCCCTTGCACAATGAATAATCCTATCTATAATGCACGTTTGCAGAAATGGTTCAAACGGAATGCGGATTTGCAATGTTCGAATGTTGTTAGCCTGCCAGATAGTATAGGAGAAATTGCTATCCCAACGACGGCATTCAATGTAGTTTATCAGCTGACACATCTTTATCACCATTTCTTTGATGAAGGGATTGGAATGAGGCAAATCATTGATTACTACTATATAGTGAATAATGATGAGTTATTAGTGATTAGAGATACTTTACACAGAGAACTGAAGCATCTTGGATTGTGGAAGTTTGCAGGGGCGGTGATGTATGTGCTGCATGAGGCTTTGGGACTATCAGAGGAGAAGATGATTGCTCCAATGGATGAGAAGAGAGGAAAGTTGTTGTTAGCAGAGATACTGAATGGTGGCAACTTCGGACAGCACTTCACCAAGTATGGGCATTTCACACAACAAGGAATGGCAAAGAAATACTTCCTGAAGATATGGAGAAATATGCACTTCGTGCGATATTATCCAGCAGAGGCTCTAAGTGAGCCTATCTTTAGGACTTGGCATTTCTTTTGGCGGTTACGACACAAATAAGACAAACAAATCACATATTTTCAACACAAACTATTGCTAATGGAAAAAAGAAAAGAAAGAATAGACCACTTAGAGGAGACTCCTAATTCACCTCTCCCCTATTCTGATTTCGGAGACTCTATGATTAGTGATTAGTGAGTAGAGATTAGTGATTAGTAATTATTGATTAATAAGTTATGGCAAAAAAAGTTTTTGTGAGCGGGTGTTATGACCTGCTGCATTCCGGTCATGTGGAGTTTTTCCAGCAGGCAT
>ERZ1034678.170-NODE-170-length-36439-cov-31.517508_pt1 | contig 36439 bp, 19 predicted proteins | sample MGYA00520640_ERZ1034678 | MGnify/ENA primary metagenome ERZ1034678 (study PRJEB33766, sample SAMN09781767) | gut metagenome | biome: gut microbiome | host: Homo sapiens | place: Madagascar | study: EMG produced TPA metagenomics assembly of the PRJNA485056 data...
ATTTAATTATTTATTTTTTTTGGAATTTTTGCTTGATTTCTCCTAAAAAATATTACCTTTGCATTTTGAAAAACCTATTGGTCAATTTCATAAGTCAACGAGAAAATAATAACATATCAACGAGTATAATTTATTAAAGACAAGGTTCATGAGAAAAAATCACATGATGATTGCAACTTTGGTCATGCTCTCTGTTGTGGGTTCTGCGCAGTATGCCAGGGCACAGCAAACAGGAACTAACCAAAATGCAAAAGAGTTGAGTGGAGGTACAATCCCTCTACTAAAAGGAGTCGTAATCTCTGCCGAAGATGGTATGCCTGTTATAGGCGCCAGCATTATGGTAGGAGGTGGACAGGCACAAGCTATAACAGATGAAAACGGATGTTTCCAGTTGTCAAACGTCCCAGCTAATAGCAAGTTGAAAATCTCTTATATCGGTTTGGTAACGGCTTTTGCAACCCCTTCTGCCAACATGAAGGTAACGCTGCAATCAGACAGTAAGCACCTTGATGATGTGGTGGTTACTGGTATGTTCAACCGTAAAAAAGAAGGTTTTACGGGTTCTGCAGTAACTATCAAGGGAGAAGATCTCAAGAAATTCAGTACCAACAATATTGCGAAGTCTATAGCAGCAATGGCTCCAGGTTTGAATATCATGGAGAATAATCTGGCTGGTTCAAATCCAAACAGTCTTCCTGATATGCGTATGCGTGGTGGTGCCAGTATGGATTTGAGTACGACATCTTCTGATGTACAGGCTGTACAGGGAGAATATGAGACTTATGCCAATCAGCCGCTTCTTATCATGGACGGATTTGAAATCTCCGTACAGACTCTTTCTGACCTCGACCCTGATCGTGTCGCATCGATTGTTGTCTTGAAAGATGCTGCTGCTACTGCTATCTATGGTTCCAGAGCAGCAAATGGAGTTATTGTAATCGAAAGTAAAACTCCTAAACCAGGTAAAATTTGGGTTACATATGGTGGTGAGATGCGCATCGAGGCACCAGACCTGACAGGCTATAATCTGATGAATGCTCGTGAGAAACTGGATGCAGAATATAAGGCAGGAGTCTATACTGATGGTGGTGAAACGATTGATAGATGGAATCTCTACCAGTCTAAACTTAAAAACGTTCTCTCTGGTGTAGATACATATTGGCTCAGCAAGCCATTGCGTACATCCGTACAGCAGCGTCATACTGTAACCTTGGAGGGTGGTGATGAGGCTTTGCGTTATCGTATGTATGTTGGTTACAATAACTCACCTGGTGTGATGAAAAATAGTGGTCGTGATGTACTTACCGGTATGCTCGACTTCCAGTATCGCATGAAGAAGATATTGTTGAAAAACAGTATCACACTCGAAAATTCTACTGCTAATGAGTCTAACTATGGAAGTTTTAGCGAATACACAAAATTGAATCCATATCTGACTCCATACGACGAGAATGGTAACATGAAGAAGATGCTTGATGATTTCTCTGCCACAAACTCTGCTACCGCCTCTTATCCTAACCCACTTTATAACACAACTTTCCACAGCAAGGATAAGAGCAAGAACTTCTCTGTGCGTGAATTGTTCAAAGTAGAATACAATCCTACCAATGAACTTCGTTTTGAAGGTGCTTTCTCACTCTCTAAGAGTGTGGGACATCATGACGTGTTCCGTCCTGCACAGCATACTGCTTTTGATGGAATTACTGATCCGACATTGAAAGGTGATTATCGCCGTACACAGAATGAGGCTGTCAATTGGGGCGTGGATTTGACTGCCAGTTGGAATAAGCAGATTAAGGATCATTACATTACTACCAATGCCCGCATGAGTATTCTTGAGAACAGTACTGATTCTTATGGAACTTATGTGACTGGTTTCCCAAATGATAATATGGATGACCTGCTCTTCGGTAAGAAATACAATGATAAGGTGACGGGAAGCGAGAATACAAGTCGCTCTATCGGTTGGGTGCTCAGTGCCGGTTATTCTTATCTTTATAAATATTCTGTAGATTTCAATGTCCGTCTGGATGGTTCTTCTGAGTTTGGTACCAACAATAGATGGGCGCCATTCTGGTCTGCCGGTCTTCGTTATGATGTAAAGAAGGAGGCTTTCTTCAAGGATATTCCATGGCTTTCTGACTTTGTTATCCGTGGTACTTATGGTACAACTGGTGCGCAGGGTTTCTCACCATATCAGGCTCATAGTTACTATAACTATTCGTTGCTTCTGCCTTATCTGTCTTCTGATGGTACAGGTGCAGAAATCATGGCGATGCATAATGAAAATCTGAAGTGGCAGACAACCAAGAATACCAACCTTGCATTGGAGTTGGGTTTCCTCGATCATCGTATCACAGCAAGAATCGAACACTATAACAAGGTAACCAATAACTTGGTGACCAATGTGACATTGGCTCCATCTGTCGGTTTCACCAGTTATCCAGAGAACGTAGGTAAGATAGAGAATAAAGGATGGGAAATCAGTCTCTCAGGAATCCCATACCGTAATGCTGCTAAGCAGTCTTATTGGACAATTACCGTAAATGGTTCTCACAACAAGGATAAACTCGTAGAAATTTCAGAGGCGATGCGCCATATCAACGAGTTGAGTACCAAGAATCTGACGGACAGTCCTTTACCACGTTATGAGGAAGGTTATTCTATGTCCAGTATTTGGGTTGTTCCTTCTCTCGGTATAGACCCAGCGTCTGGCGATGAAGTTCTCGTAAAGCGTAATGGAGAATTGACAAGTGCTTCCAACTATAGTGGTGTGGATGCTGTGCCAATGGGTAATACAGAGCCTACATGGCAGGGTTATATCAACTCATCCTTTACTTATATGGGATGGGGGATGGATGTAAGTTTCCATTATAAGTTTGGAGGACAGGTATATAACCAGACTTTGGTTGACAAGGTAGAGAATGCCGATTTGGTTTACAATGCCGACCGTCGTGTGACACAGTTGCGCTGGCAGAAGCCTGGTGACCATTCCCAGTTCCGTGCACTCAACCCACATGGTCAGGGTACCAAGGCAACCTCCCGTTTTGTGATGGATGAGAATGTATTCCAGGGCAGCACCCTTTCATTCTACTATCGTGCAGATACCAAGAATACCAAGTTCCTCAAGAACTGGGGGTTGACATCTGCTAAGTTGGGCTTCACCATGGAAGACCTCTTTTACCTCTCATCGGTAAAGCGTGAGCGTGGTCTCGACTATCCATTCTCCCGCCAATTTACTTTCTCATTGAACGTAGCATTCTAATCAATAAATTACGAATATAATTATGAAGAAATATTTCTATATATTGGTGTTCGCAGTCTTGATGGGAGGTTTGACTTCCTGCAATGATTGGCTTGATGTATCACCAAAGGACAGAATCCCTGCCGACAAGATGTTTGAGTCGGAGTCAGGATTCAAGGATATCCTTACGGGCGCTTACCTGAAGTTGGGTACTGCTAATCTTTATGCAGGTGACATGAAATATGGTTATCTGGATGAGTTGGCGGGTCTATACTGTGATTATCCTGGTTATAATACAAATAGCGTGTACAACCAGGCTATTGTATTCGATTATACCAACCAGTTTTTGAGTAAGAAGGATAATCTCTATCTCGAAATGTATAATGTAGTGGCAAACCTGAACAATCTGCTGCAGAATATTGAGACCCATCGAGATGTATTGAAGACCCCTCATTACTATGAGTGTATCAAGGGAGAAGCATTGGGTTTGCGTGCTTTCATCTATTTTGATCTCTTGCGTCTTTTCGGTCCTATTTATAGTGAGCATCCAACAGATGCAGCTATTCCATACAAGACTACATACGATAAAGAACCGACACCGGTTTTGCCTGCTAATCAGGTGGTAGAGAAAATCTTGGAAGACCTGAAGGCTGCAGAGGCTCTCTTGAAAGATAATGATCCATGTGATTTCCATACAGCTATAGATCAGCGTACAGACTTCCTTTCAAACCGTGAGTTTCGTATGAATCTTTATGCTGTCAAGGCAATGATGGCTCGTGTATATTGCTATGCTGGTCAGAACGATCTTGCAGTCCAGTATGCTCAGGAGGTTATCAATGCCAACAAGTACTTTACTCTGTATAAGAGTCAGACAGCATCCAATTACAATTCCATCCGTTATGGTGAGCAGATATTCGGTCTTTCTGTAAATCAGTTGAACAATACGCTTATCAGCAACAGTATGGATATGGAAAATACAAGTGTACAGCAGCGTTATGGTATGACTGCAGATATGTTTACTAAGGTGTATGAAGGTATCACTTCTGACTGGCGCCAGAATGTTGTAGCATTCAACTGGGACGAGAGCCATCAGTATGCATTCTGTCTGAAGTATAATCAGGCTCCTTTGGCCAATACATATTTATATAGCGGTGCAGATGCAATTCCATTGATTCGTTTACCGGAGATGTACTATATCATTGCTGAGTGTGCAGCAAATGCTGAAACGAGTGCTGAGGCTCTGAATACAGTCAGACTTTCACGCGGTATTCCATATAGCGATGAAATTCATACATTGGGTTATGATGATAAGGATGTTACTTCTGAAGAAAACAAACAGCAGACTCGTCGTATCAATGAAATCATGAAAGAATATCGCAAGGAGTACTATGCTGAAGGTCAGTTGTTCTTCTTCCTGAAAGCTCATCACTATACCACCTACTATGGTTGTGGTGTAGCCAATATGACCAGTAAAGAATATCAGATGCCATTGCCAGACAATGAAAAGATCTTTGGCAATAATACTACAAAATAAGAAGATTGAAAAATATGAAAAAAATATTGTTTTATATGTCGGCGCTGGCACTGTTCTTGAGTCTCACCAGTTGTTCGAAAGAAGAAATTGACATGTACAGTCAGGAAGCTCGCATCAACTTCGACTATCGTACAATTTATAGTGAATTGCGCGATAGCGACTATGTGAAGATGAAAACAGACCCTTATCGCCGTGATAGTGTACGTGTGAGAATTATGGGTGATTTGCTTACTGCTAAACGTGATTTCTGCATCAAGAAGACAGAAAACAGTTCCTATGCCAATACCCTTGACATTCAGTTGGATGACAAATATACTTATTCGGCTCTTGATACTGTATGCCAGTATGTATATTTCAAGGTTAAGCGTCCTGCCTATAAGACAGGTAGAAAAACCTATGGTTGTAATCTGGAATTTGATCTTACTAATCCAAACCATCAGTTCGAAAAAGGATTTATAGAGGATAATTCGGTAGAGGTCAACTACGTTTGGGATATTACAGAGCCTAAGACATGGAGCGACTGGTATTGGTTGGGTGTAGGTGACTTCAGTCCTATCAAGTATTGCTATATGATGGACGTATGGGGAAGAACACTTGATTCTTTCATTACTCCTGATGGTTATGCATACGATGATGATGAGGCTAATGCTGCCATTCTGCAACTGGATGCAGCCTATAAGGCTTATAAAGCGGAGCATGGTCCAATACTTGATGAAAATGGTAACGATATCTTCCCAGATGAAGAAGAATAAAAAAAGAGTAAATCATGAAAAAAATATATTTATATATTCTGGGCTTGGTGTCTATGACGCTCGTCCAGAGCTGCTATGATGACAAGGGTAACTATGATTATCATGCAGTGAATGATATGAAGGTGGAAATCCCTGAGGCAAAAATCCGCATGCCAAAGGAGAACCCTGCAACGGTTACGTTGACGCCTGAGTTGACACAAACTCTTGCCGAGAATGAGGACAATCTTACTTTTGAATGGAAAAAAATGAAGCCGGATGCTAAGATTGGTTCTATGCGTCTTGCTGACTATACGGATTATTCTATAGGAAAGATTTGTCAGGTAGTAGTAGAACCAAATAATCCAGAGAGTATTGGTATGATGCTCATTGTTACCGATAAGACCACAGGTCAGAAATGGTATCAGTTGGGCAAGGTTGCTGTAGTCAAGCCTTTGAATCCAGCTTGGTTTGTGCTTCAGGAAGATGCCGATCAGAAGGGCATTGTAGGAGCTATTGAGGGTAATCCAGATGGCTTCTTTGCCTATGCTGATGTATTTAAGTCAGAAACTGGTGAGTCTTTTGCTCTTGAGGGTAAGCCATTGGCTATTGCTGCCAAGGGTAATTATGGTTATGGTTCTATGGGTGGAACGAAGTTTGCCAACCTGACAATTGCCACGGATAAGAATATTGCAACATATTCTCCAAGTACACTCACCATGAAGTATGGTACTAATAAAATTCTGTTTGAGAATGCACTTAACAATGTACCAGTCAATTTGTCTTATTACAAAATGGACAAGAAGGGTGAGATGTTTGTGACGGACAAAAAGGCTTATTTCGCATACGATGACGGTTGGTGTGTTCCTTATTCCGTATATGATAAGCAGGTTAATTCCGATGGTGAGGAAGAACAAGTAGCATTTCTACCTACATGTTCTGCTACTTTCAGTAATTATGTTCTGGCATATAATCCAGCAACTCATCGCTTCCGCATCGGTAGTGCTTTTTCTTCTATGATGGATTATTTCGGCACATCTTACTACTACTCTCAGTATTATCGTAAGGGTTCCCAATGGAAGGACAAAAAGCCATTGGTGTTCCGTGATTTGTCTGAGGATGCCGACGGCAATTATGCCTTTGATCCAAGCAATGTAGATGCGTCTCTGCAGATACTTGATATCTTGCGTGGCGGAGATAATGGTAACTATGCTTATGCTGTAATGGCAAGTGAAGGGGCTTCACAGATTACTGTTTTCCGTTTCAGCAATGCGGATGATCCGCTTTGTGCAGGAAAATATACAATCGATCTGGATCCTTCCATCGATTTGAAAACTGCCAAATTTGCAGCTTCTCAAGCATATTCAGCCCATTTTATTTTCATGGCTGCTGGTAATAGCGTGTATCGTATAGATATGGAGCGTCAGAAGATTGAGAAAATCTACAGTTATGACGCTGATGCTAATGCCAAGATTGCTTGCCTGAAATTCCGCGACCCTGAGGATGCAGAAAATGGTAATGGAATGATTCTCGGATTCGGTATCAATACTTCTGCAGGTCAGGGCTTGCTGGGCGAATTGAAACTGACTATTGCGGGTGATGTAGATAGAAGTGAAAATGCTTCTTACATTTTCCAGGATGCAAATAATAGATTTGGCAAGATTGTAGATATCTCTTATAATTATGAATAATCTCAAGATTTGTTTTGAGATAATCTCCTAATGACTGAGAATAATCCATGATGAAAATAAGAATATTATTATCTATAGTATTTAGTTCTGCCTGCTCGCTCATAGCGAGCGGGCAGAATCCGTTTGTTGGTACTCTTCCTGCTGATGCGAAGTTGACAAAAGGAATGTTTGATACTTTTGAGTCTGATGGTAAGATGTACTGGTCGATTCCTGATTCGCTTTTCGACCGTGAGTACAGTGTTACTACTACCATTTTGAGTGCTCCCGAAAATCCAAACCGAAGTAGTGAAACTAAGTATGGTTATGCAGGTGACCTCATCGGTCCCCTTTTCTTTTCGCTTCGTAAGCAAGATGGGGAGGTGTATATGACGGATCCGCTGCATAAGTGGATACTGGCAGATTCTACAAGTGTTTTTTCCAAGATAGCGATGCTCACTCCGCAGGAGCGTCTCTACAAGCGTTTGCCTGTCATACAGGAAAGCAAAGGGCATACGCTTATAGAGATAGGAAATACATTGAAGAACTTTACCCTCTTTGGTATGGAACCTGCTTATTACGACATGAAGATCAGCATGCGGAATAAGGAAAAAGACCGCATCCTCGATGTGAAAGGGAAAAATGATTGTATTCTGTTGCGTATGTCGCGCACCTACAGTAATTTAGCAATGCCTCTTCCTGGTAAGCCAATCCAGAATTATCAGGGCATTTGGGAAACTGGAGTCTGTATCAGTCTTATGCCTAAACAGCCTATATCAGTGAAACGTGGTGACGGAAAATCGTTTTTTGAAATCAACAAGTTTGTGCTTTCTGCAGATGGTATCCGAAGTCGCCTTCCGGTCATTAAGCGTTGGCGCTTGGAAATCCGTCCTGAGGATAGAGAACGGTATCGCAGAGGAGAATTGGTGGAACCGGTGCATCCTATCATCTTCTATATAGATCGGCAGTTCCCGAAGATGTATCAGAAGTGTATCATTGAGGCGGTCCGTGAATGGCGTCCTGCGTTCGAACAGGCAGGTTTTAAAAATGCCATTGATGCCCGTTTGGCACCTACACCGAAGGAAGATCCTGATTTCTGTATGTATGATAGCAGATATCCTTATATCTCCTGGAAGATATCGGCCACGAGTAATGCTTATGGACCTACGCCCTGTGAGGGAAGAAGCGGAGAAATCAACGGTTGTCATGTCGGGGTATTCAGCAGTGTGATGAATATCGTGCAGAATTGGTATTTTGCTCAATGTGGTGCTGTTGATCCAGAGGCTCGTAAGATTATCTTGCCGGAGTCATTGCAATGTGAACTGTTGAAGATGGTGATAACCCATGAGGTGGGTCACAGTTTGGGATTAGAGCACAATCATAGTGGTAGTAGCCATGCTTCTATAGACAATCTCCGTGATAATGATTATCTGGACAAGCATGGTATGGGTAGTTCTATTATGGACTATGTTCGTTTCAACTATGCTCTTCGTCCGGGTGATCATGTAGCGCTTCGCAATCGCCGTATTCAATTGGGTGAATACGACCGTTGGGCAATAGAATGGGGGTATCGGGAGTTTGAAGGTAATACACCAGAAGAGCAAGAAAATGCCAGATGGAAATGGTATGAGCAAAAGAAAAAGGAATGTCCGGAATTAGCTTTCTATGATGCTCGGGATATCCGTTCGCAACAAGAAGACTTGGGTAATGACCATGTGGCTATCAACAGTTGTGGTATCGAAAATCTCAAATACTTATGTTCTCTTGATATCTGGAATCCGAAAACGAACTTGGAAAAGCAAGTGATGGAAGGACGGTATAAGGCTTTGATAGAGCATTATAACCTCTGGACTGGTCATGTGTTTGCACATCTGGGTGGTTATTATTATGGTGATAATCATTATGATACCCCTGAATATACACAAAAAGTCTTGAAATTCTTGCAAGATTATGTGGTAACTCCTCCCAGTTGGCTTTTTGATTCCAAAATCATGTCACATCTTCATGTAGATAGAAAGAAGGAAATCAAACATTTTAAATCAGAGCAACAACAGCATTTCGATTATGCAATGGAGCGAATAGAGAAAGCCAAGGCAAAAGAGAAGGATGAGATTCTTGTCAAAACATTAGAGACGCTATTGACTGAGGTGAAAACGATGAAGGAAAAGATGGAGACTGCTTATAAGAACTGGTAATCCTGGCGCATATTCAGTCTTCTATTTTAGACCAGAAAAAGATATAAATATCATTTAATATTGACTCATAATCAAATGATGAAACATTATAAAAGCTTTTTAATTATGTTTTTCTTATTCTCTTCTTTTAGCCTGCTACAGGTTATGGGAGATGAAAAACAAACAGTTGTTCCTAAGCCATTTGCTGAATTCTTATCGGAAAATATGAAAAAGACGGATGGCGCTTTTCCTGTTTATCAGGAAGGTAATCGTGTTTATATGGAATTCCCAAGAAAGTGGAACGGTCGTGAGATAGAGGTAAGTGGGCAGATAGATCGCGGCTTTGGTATGATCAATCGTTCTGTCAAATCATTGGGGGTAGTGCGTTTGTCCATACCAGATTCGATGAGCGTTGAGTTACTTCAACCGTTCTATGCTGAGCGCATCATGGATAGGAAAAGTACATACTGGGATGCATTCAGAGCTTCTAATGTGCCTGTTGCTGGTGTGGAGTATCCTGCTGTCGCTATATCCAAAGTAGGCAATCCGATTATTGATATTACTGATGTAGTGAAGGGTGAAAAAGAATGGGTGAGTTATTCACAGTACTCGGAAGTTCGTTCGTTGGACCCAGATATGAGTAAGTTGAATTCTGTTCAAGTTATTTCACCGCAGAAGGGGAACTCTTCTGGAAGAGAAGAAGTTGTGCTGAAGGTGGTCAGATACCATGAGGCAGAGTCAGAGCAGTATGCATTCAACAGTATGGCTATTATTTTGCCGAATGGAAGTAAACCCTTATATTTGAGTATCTGTCTCCGACTCTTACCGGAGAAGGATATGCCTATACGCTTAGCTACTGAGGGTCTGGATATTCAGACTATTCATTTCAAGGATTATTCACAGAATCCTTATACGGTTGTTGATGATTCTCTGGTGATGAGGCTACAGCCGAAGTGTGCTTGTATGGTCTATGTTGATAGTCTGGTTCCTAATAAGTATAAAGAGGCTTTGCAGAAGGGAATTTTATCATGGAACGAATCTTTGGCAAAGGCAAAAGTTAAATTGAGAATTCATTTGAATTCCATCAAGTCAGGAATCGATGCAGCCTCTGTACCTTTTTTAGTGTCTTACGACATGGGAAAGGCAGGCATCTCTTCTCAGAAGATTGTACATCCACGTACTGGAGAAATATTGTCTTTTCGTATCAATATCGGGCATGATTTCAAGAAACCATTATCACTTGTAGAATTTCAGAAATTAATCCATCAGGAATTTGGTCAAGTTTTGGGATTGAGTAAGGTCTCTGATGATGCAGCGCAGGTGAATGCTTTATCTTATCTTTATTGTGTACAGAAAAGTAAAAATGTGTATCACGATAGGGAATTCATTACTAAAAAGTAAGTGATTATAATTCCTGACTGTAATGACAGCAAAAAAATGGTATTTGCCAAAACTCATAGCCAAAATATCAAAACCGAAGGTAGGCAAAACGGAGAAATCTTTAATTTTGCACTTGAATTTAAATAAGACTAAAAACAAATAAATATATTATTTAAAAATGAGTAGCATTTTAGAAGGTCGTCCTGCCTTGAAAAAGGAGGTTGATAAGATTGCAGAAGTTGCCGGATATCTCTGGCAAAACGGTTGGGCTGAACGTAATGGTGGTAATATCACTGTCAACATCACCGACTTGGTGGATGACGAAATCAAGGCTTTGCCTGCCATCAGTGAGGTGAAGCAGATCGGTACAGCATTGCCTGCCTTGAAGGGATGTTATTTCTTCTGCAAGGGTACTGGCAAGCGTATGCGCGACTTGGCTCGTTGGCCTATGGATAATGGTTCTATTATCCGTATCTTAGACGATTGCGCCAGCTATGTGATTATTGCTGATAATCCTGTAATGCCTACCTCTGAACTTCCAAGTCATTTGAGCGTTCATGCTCGTCTGATCGAGAAGGGAAGCAACTATAAGGCTACTGTTCATACTCATCCTATCGAGTTGATTGCCATGAGTCACAATAAGGCTTTCATGGGCAAGGATGTGTTGAGCAACTTACTCTGGAGCATGATTCCAGAGACCAAGGCTTTCTGTCCGCTCGGTTTAGGTATCGTTCCTTACCAGTTGCCTGGCAGTCTGAAATTAGCAGAAGAGACTCTGAAGGAGTTGGAGGATTATGATGTTGTAATGTGGGAGAAGCATGGTGTTTTTGCCAAGGGATTGGACGTGATGGATGCTTTCGACCAGATTGATGTACTCTCTAAGAGTGCTAAGATATATATCGACTCAAAATGTATGGGTTACGAGCCTGCAGGAATGAGTCAGGAGGAGATGGCTGAAATGACAAAGGCTTTCAATCTCCCTCGATAATTGTCGCTTCAAGTCTTCATTATTATTTAAATTGTAACAAATATATAGTATCCTCAAATACATATATAAACCAAGATACATTTATTTATTTACATACAACTATGGTTTTGTAGATTTTAGTTTTGATGTGTTATGCGACACATGCTATAGGTTAGAATTTAGGTTTTAAGAGTAAAGATGATGAACCCCGGACATTGTGAAATGTCCGGGGTTTATTGTTATATGCTGTTGTCTGCCATGACCTTCAAGCGGTCCCTCGGGGATCACGTGATGGGGAACCGATGAACATGAGATGAGCAACTGTTGCTCACGAGATGGTCAACAAGTGCCCAAATAGGTGAGCCAAATCTGGGCAATATAGATATTGACTTTAATCCATGTGGAAGAGTTCTTCCAGTGGGATGCTGACAGGAGAGTTGTCTGGATTCACTTCCATGATGTCTGCCATCATATCCCACCATTTTTGTGTGATTGGATCCACGTTGGTGGTGTCCTGACTGTTGGTGTCGCTATCACATTTCTGGACGGCAAAGAGTAGGTTGGTGTCCTTGTCCCAGAAGATGCTGTAGTCGCTTACACCCTGGTCCTTGATCATCTGTTTTAACTCCGGCCAAATTGCAGCGTGGCGCTTGGCATATTCTTTCTCGCATCCCTTCTTGAGATACATCTTGAATGCAAATCGTTTCATGTTATTCTATGTTTTTTACTTGTTATACAAATGCAAATTGCTATACGATTGATTTCTGATGGCATAGGTATTTATCTGCATCAGATAAGCTGAGGCAAGAAGCAAGAGACGATGAGTACTAATATACCTACCAGCAGTACGCCAATGGTCTTGCCCGAACAGCCTTTCCATTCTTTCAGGATGATGCCCCATACATTGGAGAATACCACATTGAGAGCCATCAGGATGCAGAAGGAAAGGGTAGTGAGAACGGGTGATTCTGTGAGGAATCCTTTGCCCAATGACAAGCCGAAGAACTGACTGTACCAAAGTCCACCTGCCAAAGCACAGAACAGAAGGTTGTTGCCCCATACTTCCTGATTCTGGTAGTCATCCCAGGTATGATTCTTGGTATTCTGATAAAAACAGTAGATGGCATTGGTTACAAAACCGCCCAGTGTCACGAAGAAAGTGGCAGGGAGTGTCTTGTACATATCAGGCGTGAAACTGCCGAAGTGAATGTCGCTGCCGAAGGCAAGACCTACGTTGAAACAACCGCTCATGAAACCAGCAAGGAGGGCAATGGCAAGACCCTTAGGAAAGTTGAAGTCCTTCACTGCTGCCTTCTTTTCTTCCTCTGACAGTGATGCTGCTTTCATGCTGCCTGCTATACCGATGATGGCGATACCCACGAGGGTAACCACTACGCCTAAGATGACACTGAATGTAAGCGAAGAGAGGGCATTCATCTCTGGGAAGAAGATGTTGAGCAAGACTGGTCCCATGATGGTTCCCAGACCCGCACAGGTTCCGAGGGCGATACTCTGACCGAGTGCCACACCGAGGTAGCGCATGGAGAGGCCGAAGGTAAGTCCGCCCACACCCCAAAGCACACCGAAGAGCATGGTCATCGCTACGTTGAATCCGTTACCATCGAGCAATTCAAAGAAAGAATGTCCGTCTGGTACAGCCAATAAAGCTCCCAAGAAGGGCAGTATCAGCCAGGCGAATACTCCCTGTACCAACCAGTAGGATTCCCAACTCCAATCTTTGATCTTGTTGATTGGCACGTAGCAACTGGATTGACAGAAGGCACCCACGGCTATGATTAAAAGTCCTATTAATATTTCCATTTTTGATATAAGTTTGTAGTAATTTTCTGGTTTGAAGATAAGTACAAGAGTGAAGAATGAAGATGTAAGTAATCAGTTTGCCTGCTTGCACTTGATTTCTTCCCAACTTCACGCTTCACTCATTGTAAATCTATATGTTAGTTTCTCTTAGCGAGAACTTCTGCCTCGTACTTCTCAATGTCAGCGATGTATTCCTCACCAACAGGAATGTTGTTCTTCAGGTTGAAGTAATCATATACTGCGCCGAATGGCAATGTCTTCTCTTCTTCCAAGAGAGCAAGACGCTGGAAAAGTTTGCCTTCATCCTCGTACTTGCGGAGGGTGTCGAGAGGCTCAAGGAATGCCTGCAACAATGACTTCTGGGCAGCACGTACACCGATGATGTAAGCACCGATACGGTTGATAGAACCATCGAAGTAGTCGAGACCGATATGAGCACGGTCGAGGGCATTGGCACGAACCAACTCTGAGAAGAGGTTGCGGGTATTGTCGTCGAAGAGTGTTACGTGATCTGAATCCCAGTGCATTGGGCGAGATACATGGAGCATCAACTCAGGAACAAAGAGCAGGAGTGCTGAAACTGCATCCGATACGTTCTCTGTTGGCTCATAGTGACCTGTATCGAGGGTGTACATCACATTGTTCTTAGCGCAGTAGCCAGCGTAGAAGTCGTGAGAACCTACGGTATAAGCCTCCAAGCCAATACCGAAGAGCTTAGCCTCGAGACAAGACTTCATGTTTGGCAACTCCTCTGCCAAAATCTCATCGAGAGAGTTCTTTAAAATCTCACGATAGCGTCCCTTTTCTACTGTGATATCCTTAGAGCCATCGTGTATCCAGATGTTCATGATACATGGGTCTTTCTGGAACTTACCCATAGCGTCTGCGATACGGCGGCAACGCTTGGTGTGCTCAATCCAGAACTCACGGATAGCAGGGTCTGGGTTTGATAAAGTGAGGTTACCACTCAATGGGTGAGAGAAAGAAGTAGAGTTGAAGTCGAGCTTCATGTTCTGCTCCTTTGCCCACTGCATCCAACCAGTGAACTGATCTACGGTTACCTCGTTACGGTCGATTTGCTTGCCACCGAACTCACCATATATCTCGTGGAGATTGAGACGGAAGGTACCAGCGAGGAGAGAGTTTACCTTTTCAATATCCTGTCGGAGTTCATCGATATTGCGCGCCTTGCCAGGATAGTTACCTGTACTCTGGATACCGCCAGAAGCAGCCTCGCCACGCTCGAAACCAACTACGTCGTCAGCCTGCCAGCAATGCAGAGAGATAGGAGTTTTCTCCAATGTCTTGATAGCCTTGTCGGTATCTACACCCAGAGCAGCATAGCGCTCTTTTGCAATCTCGTAATTCTTCAAAATCAAATCTGCTTTCATAATTGTCTTTAAGTTTTATATTGTTAATCTTTTATTGTTTATTTCTTTACCTTTTTACTTTTTTACCTTTTTACCTTTAAAAACTTCTCATACGCTGCATCCCAAGCCTCCTTGTCCTGTGGCTCGAATTTCTTCAATTCCAGAGAGTTGGCGATGATTTGTCGCATCTCCCAGATATCCTTTACCAAGCCGGAAGCCTTTGCTTGCAGCATGATGTTTCCGATAGCTGTGCCTTCCTGTGGACCAGCCAGTACGGTTACACCGCAACTGTTGGCAGTAAACTGGTTGAGGTATTGGTTGAGTGAACCGCCACCGATGATGTGGAGCACGTTGATATCGAAATCTGCAAATTCTTTGAGCCATGTGAATACCTGACGGTAGCGGAGGGCAAGACTTTCGAAGATGCAGCGGCAGAACTCGCCGTAGCTCTCAGGTACATGCTGACTGGTCTTTTCACAATATTGCTTGATAGCCTCAACCATGCTGGATGGGTTGGCAAAGACGGAATCGTCAGGATTGATGATACTCTGGAAGGCAGGCTGCTTCATTGCTTCTGCAATCAGTTCGCCATGTCCCAAGCAGGTCTGGTCACTGTTATTAGCAGCTGCAGCATCTTTCCATTCCTTACGGCAACGCTCGTAGATCCACATACCACAGATATTCTTGAGGAATCGGGTAGTGCCCTCGATACCGCCTTCGTTGGTGAAGTTGAGTTCGTAGCTATGTTCATTGATGATAGCCTTCTGAGTCTCTATACCCATGAGGCTCCAAGTGCCAGAACTGAGGTATGCAAACTCCTCATTCTTGGCAGGAACGGCAGCCACGGCGCTGGCAGTATCATGGCCTGCGACAGCGATGACAGGTACTGCGTTCAAGCCTGTTATCTTCTGTACTTCCTCGGTGAGTGTGCCGATGATGGTAGCTGGTGCAGTCATTTTTCCAAACTGTTCGCGCTTCAATCCGAGACTCTCAACAAGTTCCTGGTCGAGGTCGCCTGTCATCGGATTGAGAATCTGCGAGGTGGAGGCTACAGTATATTCGCAGATAGCTTTACCGGTAAGCATATAGCTCAGCGCATCTGGGATAAAGAGAATTTTGTCAGCATTCTCCAAAGCCACATTGCCAGCTTTGCGCATAGCGTATATCTGGAAGAGGGAGTTGAAGTTCATGAACTGGATGCCCGTCTTCTCATAAACCTTTTCCTTACTGATTTTCTCGTCGAAGTATTTCTCCATCATGCCCACGGTGTGTGGGTCGCGATAGGCGAGAGGGTTGCGGAGGATGGCACCATCCTTGCCTACATATACGAAGTCGCATCCCCAGGTGTCGATACCGATGCTCTGGATATGGATGCCTCGTTGAGCCACGAGTTTCAAGCCCTTGATGATTTCCTGGTAGAGCGCATAGATGTCCCAATAGAAGTGATTGCCTGTCTCGATGAGATGATTGTCGAAACGTGTCAATTCTTCCAGATTGAATTTTCCATCTGATAAACTACCGATAATGGTTCTTCCGCTGGTGGCACCTAAATCCACTGCAAAGAAGTATTTCTTTTGTTCCATTTTGTCAGGTTTTTAAGTCTAATTATTGTTATTGATTTCTAAGTTTCTTATGCGTTACTTCAAAGTCTTTGTTGAATTTTTCGGTGCAAAGATAGACCTAAATCGTGAAACGCAACAAGGGATTTTGATTTTCAGCCCTTGATATTTGGCGACAGTAGAAAAATGAGGGAGTGATGGACATTTCAGGGACGTGATGAAAGAAGGATAATTGAAGGGGAGGTTTAAAGGAGTGGATGGATATAAAGGAAATAATACATGGGGTTGGAATAAGACAAGGCTGCTTGTGAACCTTTCGTTCTGCAAGCAGCCTATAAGCATTTGATAATTATGAGTTGATAAATGTTAGTTTTCGTATTTTATTATGATTCTGATATAGTCTGTTCTGTTTTTCAGAATTATCTGTTCATGTTTCTGAAATCGGATGGCTTCATGCCCGTCTGACTCTTGAATTTTGAAGAGAAGTAGTCTGGTGACTCGAAATTGAGACGGTAGGCTATCTCCTTGATACTATCATCGGTAGTGGAAAGCAGTTCCTTTGCCCTCTGCAGTTTCAGATTTTGCTGGTAAAGGGCAGGTGCGAAACCGGTATGCTCCTTGAAGAGTTTGCGGAAGGAAGAATAGCTGATGCCGAGTTCCTGTGCAATCTCCTGAATGGTAAGGTTGCCTTCCAATGATTCGCGGATGCGAAGACGGGCTTTATTGATGATATCCACATGCTTTGAATCTTTATTCAATTCAATATTACGTTCCAGGGAGTACATCAGGCCGATGAGATGGTTGGCGATACCTGCCAAGGTTTGCTGGGCGTATGCTGCTTCCTCCTGAGCAATGTATCGTGCTTCCTCATATAGATTGATGATTTCGTTGCTAAACCCCACGTGATAGATTGGCTTCTCTGGAGAGAGGAACTTATGCTTCACTCGGTCGTCAATGTTTCTTCCCTTGAATCCTATCCAATAACTTTTCCATCCTTTTCCTTGAGTAGGGTGGTAAGTATGCCATTCGCCAGGGAATAACAGGAAGATGTCGCCAGCTTTGATGACGGTCTCTGGGCAGTGGGCTGACTGGAAAACACCTTCGCCCTCTGTCAGATAGAGCAACTGAAATTCATCCAGTGTTCTGCCTTTGTTGATATCAAAATAGTAGCCGTCAGCATGTCCTTTGGTAGGGTAGCTGTCGTGCGGTTCTATCACCTCATATCCGATAGTGCTGATGGTGAGTCCCCATTGTGCATCCCGTTCTGAGGCGAGCAAATATTTACTTGTTTGCATAGATCTTTCGTTATAAATGGTAGTTGTAACTTGTTTCTTTTGCAAAGTTACTAAAAAAAAAGGAAATGCAGAATTTTTCTATGATTATCGTTTCTAATATACCTATTTATATATAATTATATAAGCAATTTTAAGAAATAGAATTCGATATTTTAGGTTTGTTATCAAAAAAATAGGGTTAATAATCAAAATTTAAGGTAGTAAAATAAATCGATTCTGTACTTTTGCAACCGAAATAATTCTAAAACAAGACTTAAACGAAGTTAGGAATAAACTAAATCAAGAGCTTATACGGATTAGCGATTAACTAAAACGAGATTAGTGATCGACTAAAACAGAAGCATTCTTAAATTAGCTTTGTACAAGATGAACCTATTGGTTGCCTAAAGGAAGTTGAAACTTATATGCAATTTCAAAATCATTCTGCAATAGCATTTGAGGCTATCAGATGAATATTGTAGCTGTCATTAAGCAAATTGACTTTTTGGGGTATATAGGGGATTGGACAGAACATAAAACCTATTTAAAAATATGAGCAAACAAAACAAAATGATGAAAAAGTCTGTGTTGCCATTTGCATTGGTATGCTCAGCGTTGATGCTCAACCCTTACGTGGGGGGGCAGGCTCATGCTGAGGTGCAGAATGTGCAGCAGGCAAAGGCTGTCAAGGGTACGGTGGTCGATGAAACTGGCGAACCTGTGATTGGTGCGACTGTACTGGTCGTTGGCGGAAGTGCATCACAAGGTACGATTACCGATATGGATGGTAACTTCAGTGTCAACGTCAAGCCGGGTCAGAAACTCAAGATTACCTATATTGGTTACGACGAGACTATCGTGGCAGCCAAGGATGGCATGAAAGTTCAGATGAAGACTTCTGGTGCTGTTTCTCTGAATACCGTTGAGGTGGTTGCCTATGGTGTGCAGAAAAAGGTAACCATGACTGGTGCTATTTCCAGCGTGAAGAGCGAGGACTTGGTACGCACTTCTGTCGGTTCGGTCAACAATGTGCTGGGTGGTCAGCTTTCTGGCGTGACTACCGTTCAGTATTCCGGTGAGCCAGGTGATGATGCTGCGGAAATCTTCGTTCGCGGTAAGGCTACATGGGGAGACTCACAACCACTCATTCAGGTGGATGGTGTAGAACGTACGATGGCAGATATCGACCCTAATGAAATCGAAAGTGTAACCGTTTTGAAGGATGCCTCTGCTACAGCCGTATTCGGTGTGCGTGGTGCCAATGGTGTTGTCCTGATTACTACCAAGCGTGGTTCACAGGGTAAGGCCAAAATCAGCGTATCTACTTCATGGACAGCACTTTCGCCTACCAAGATGGTAGAGCAGGCTTCTTCTTTGGAGTATGCTAATTTCTATAATCAGATGTCGGAGAATGACTATTGGCAGACTGCAAATTTAGCGGTTGCCAATGGTAAATATGCGTCTTTGGAAGCCTATATGGCAGAGAAGCCATTCTCTAAGAGTTTCTCTGATGCCATCATTCAGAAGTTTGCTACAGGTTCTGATCCTATCCGTTTCCCTAATACGAGATGGGCAGACTATATCATGAAGGATGTGACGCTCCAGCAGCAGCACAACCTGAATATTTCGGGTGGTACAGACCGCGTGAAGTACTTCATCTCTGCAGGTTATTATTCTCAGGATGGTCTCTTCAAGGAGTTTGGTGCCAACTATGACTTCGGTTACCAGTATCACCGCTTCAACTACCGTTCTAATCTCGACCTCAAGGCTACCAAGACTACTACATTGTCTTTCAATGTGGCAGGTAACGTGAGCAATGCCGACAAGCCATACACTGGTTCAGGTGCAGCAGGTCTGATCAAGCAGATTTATTATGCTACTCCTTTCTCAAGCCCAGGTATCATAGATAATAAGTTAGTTTACTGTACTACCGATTATACAGACGGATTGAAATTGCCATTTGTAGGAGGTGACGGTATGGGTTACTATGGTAAGGGTTTCATGCAGACCAATATCAACAAGATACAGATGGACCTCGTGCTCGACCAGAAGTTGGATTTTATCACTAAGGGTCTGAGTTTCAAGGCGAAGGGATCTTACAACTCTGCTTATACGATTAGCAAGCAAGGTAACTGTCAGGTGGCTACTTACAACCCACTCGTACAGTACGATGAGCAGGGCAATGTCATCTATAATGCTGACGGAACTCCTTATATCGTATATCGCCAGAACGGTAATGATACCGATCCTTCTTACTCAGCATCTCAGGGTAAGGCACGTGACTGGTACTTGGAGGGTAGCTTCAACTATTCACGTGTATTCGGCAAGCATACCGTGAATGCTCTGATGCTTTACAACCAGTCTAAGCAGTATTATTATTCTAATATTTCATATCCAGATGTACCTCGTTCTTACGTAGGTCTTGTGGGTCGTGTAACTTACGACTATGCCAACAGATATATGGCAGAGTTCAACATCGGTTATAATGGTTCTGAGAACTTCGCACCAGGACGCCGTTTCGGTACTTTCCCTGCAGGTTCTATCGGTTGGATTATCAGTGAGGAGAAGTTCTGGAAGCCAATTTCCAAGATTGCTTCTTTCTTCAAACTCCGTGCCTCTTGGGGTCTTGTCGGTAATGATAAGACTTTGGACAAAATCCGATTTATGTATCTTGCTGACCCATATATCACCGGTTCTTATGGTTTGGTCAATAATATGAGCAACTGGGCGGATACATACGGTTATCTCTTCGGTAATGCCCAGTCTGGTACTGTACAGGGAACCTCTTCTATAGCAGGTGCTTACGAGTCTATCAAGAACAATCCGGATATCGGTTGGGAGAAGGCATTCAAGCAGGATTATGGTTTTGACCTGTATTTCTTTGGCGACCGCTTTAAGACAACCTTCGATTACTATCGTGAGCATCGTACCGACATTCTTGTACGCGATGCAACCGTACCATCTTCTATCGGTTTCACCATGCCATATACCAATGCAGGTGAGACCAAGGCATGGGGTTGGGAACTGTCTCTCGGCTACAATGACAAGATCGGTAAGAATTTCCGTTTCTGGGGTAAGTTGAATCTCTCTTACAACCAGAATGAGATCATCGAGATGAAGGAAGAGCCTCAGAAGAACGACTATATGTTGGCAAAGGGTCATCGTATCGGTGCCCGCTCAATGTATAAGTTCTGGAAGTACTATGAGGGAGAGCAGACCAAGGCTGAGTATGAACAGACTTTTGGAACCCCATTCCCTCAGCAGCGCATAACCAACTTGCAGCCAGGTGACTGTGTGTATGTGGATCTCGACGGAGATGGTAAGATTGATCCTAACGATATGACTCGCGACAATGGTTATACCGATGATCCTGAGTACATGGCAGGTCTCACTCTCGGTTTCAACTACAAGCGTCTCACCTTCAATATGCAGCTCACAGGTGCATGGAATGTAAGCCGTTACATTACTGATGTGTTCCGTCAGCCATTCTACTGTTCATCCAATACAACCCAGGGTGGACTTCTCTCATATCATGTGAACAATACATGGACACCTGGAGTCTATGAGAGTCAGGATGCACTCTATCCACGAGCAACCTGGGCGAATGCCGAGCAGAACTATGAAAATTCAGATCTTTGGGAGAAAGATGCGAAGTATCTCCGTCTGAAGACCGTATCTCTGTCTTACGATTTCATCAATCCTACTTTCAAGAAGATAGGTATGAACAAGTGCGAGGTAACCCTTTCGGGATACAACCTCCTTACCTTTACTCCTTACAAGTGGGGTGACCCTGAGACAAGAGCATCCAATGCTCCTTCTTACCCATTGCAGCGTACCTACACCATCAGCTTGAATGTAGGCTTCTAATCAAAGGTAATGTAACATAATGAACAAAGAAACAATGAAACATAATATATTATTTCGTAGTGCAGTAGCCATGTTGGTAGCAGGTGCAGCTTTCACAGCTTGTACCGATACCATCGCTGTGGGAGATGCTTCTCTCGACAAGGCGACCAGTTCTACTGCTACTATAGACTCTGTATTCCAGAATGCAGAATATACACGCCAGTTTCTTGTAGGTATCTACTCTAAGCAGTATTATGGCTTGCCATATTATAATGGTGGTACCAACATGCCTCATGCTGGTAACCCATATACAGGTAAGTTTGACGCCCTGACCGACTGCTGGCATGACTTCTGGAATGGAGCTGCTGTCTATTCAAAGTATTACACAGGTTCTCTGACTGCCAATATTGGTCGTTCAGATGGATTGGACGGTCCGCTTTATTCATACGACAAGGAGTTCCAGTGGAAGACCATCCGTTCTGGTTTGATTTTCTTAGCGAATGTTGACCGTGCTCCTGAAAAGGATATGGATGCATCCGAGAAGAATCGTCTGAAGGCTGAGGCTCGCTGCCTCATGGTTGATGCCTTCTTCAATACTTTCCAGCACTTCGGTGGTATTCCTATCATGGATCACGTTCTGGAGACAGGCGAGGTGAATGGCGAGTTCAAGCGCAATACCGTAGAGGAGTGTGTGAACTGGATGGTAGAGCAGCTCGATTTGGCTATTCAGGAAAATGATTTCCCTTGGAGCGTCAGTTCTACGATGACTGGTCGTTGGACCAAGGCTGGTGCGATGGCTTTGAAGTGTAAGATTCTTCAGTTTGCTGCTTCTCCATTGCTCAATCCTAAGGACGGCAAACCATATTATGACGGTGCTTCTGACGAGGTAAAGCCATATATCATGTACACCGACAATTCTAAATATCAGGAGCGTTGGGATGCTTTTGCCAAGGCTTGTGATGAGTTCTATAATGAGTTGCAGGAGAAAGGCGTATATAAGTTGGAGCAGGCTCAGAATATTCCAGCAAGTGCCAACACCGCCGACAAGAAGGTGCCATACTATCGCCTGGCATACCGCAAGGGTTATTACCTCAATGCTTCTACGGAGATTTTACACTCTGTACGTGTGCAGGGTAATGATAACAGCCAATCAGGACGTTACTGCTGGCACTACTGGTATTCAAAGGCGGTTCCACGTAATGCCTACAGTCCTACACAGGAATATGTTGAGAAATTCTCATGGAGCGATGGTGAACCATTCGACTGGGATAAAGCTGCCACGAAAACTTACAAGCAGGTGAGTGGCAAGGTGGTTACAGAACCGGATTCAACCATGGTATATAAGAAGGATGGTTCGTTTACAATCAATGTAACCAACTTCGTAACCAATAAATTCACAGGTGCGATTTCGCGTAACAAGAAATCATTGCATACGATGTTTGTAGATGGTACATTGCCAAGTGGTTCCCGCCAGATTACGACAGTTCTTACACGCGACCCACGCTTGTATGAGGAGTGTATCGTGAACGGACAGAATACAAACCTCGATTGGACAACCGCTTCTATGACAGGTTATCCTTGGGAACTCTGGTATAGCGGAAATGATGGTGGTACAGGTGTCCTGACCCAGCAGAATACCATGTTCGGTTCTGGTTATGGATTCAACAAATATTACTTGGGCGCAGGTGGTTATCCTGATGAATCTGCTGATTCTTACCGCTTCCCAACTCAGTGGGTCTCTCTGTCACTCTCAGAGTTCTATCTGCAGTATGCAGAGGCACTCGTGATGCGTACTGACAAGGATGTAGAAAAAGCAGTAGATATGGTGGATATGGTTCGCTCTCGTGTAGGTCTTCCTACCATGGAGAGAATGTGGACCAATTCTACTTACCGCAAGGCAAAGGGTTATACAGCAACTACCGCAGCTGCAGCTGTTACTCAGAACGTGACTCTGAGCAATGGCGAGACTTCTACAGAGTTTGTGGAAGAACTTCTTGATGAGCGAGTAAGAGAGTTAGGACTTACCAATGCACGCTGGTTTGATATGGTTCGCCTGAAGCGTACCGACTGGATGACCAAGCAACTGCACGGCTTGATGCAGTATCGTCTGATTCAGACCAGCGATGGTTTCCAGAGCCGTAATGCTGCGTGGGTAGGAGGTGACCGTGATAATGATCCGTCATCTACACAGCCTCTGTTCTTCCTGAGTTGCATCAAGACGATTACAGCCAATAGCCGTTATCTCTGGACGCAGGATCCTAAGAGCAACGAGGTGAAGAAGTGGTTGTTCGATCCACTTCCACAGGCAGAAATCAATAAGAATTATGGTCTTGTACAAAACCCAGGTTGGTAAGAAGAACCTCAGGGAACTAACTAAGTTAAAATGAATTTGTATATGAAAACAAAGAATATATATATGTTGTCATTGCTTGCAGGCATGAGCCTGCCAGCAATGGCGCAGCAGGACATCATGGACTCTGTGGCATATAAGGACCAGACCGTAGATATAGGTGCCAACCGCACCTTTACCCGCGAGCAGTCCACTTCTGCTGTCAGTGTCATCACCAACAAGGATGTCAACAAGCGTGGCGCACGCAACATCGGTAATAATATCCTGGGTCAGGGCAATGGTCTCGTCAGTCTCGACGGTTCCGGTCTTTTCCATGCCCAGAATCCAGCTTTCTATATCCGTGGCATCCAGTCTTCCAGCGGCAGCACTCCGCTCTTCATTGTGGATGGTGTAGAGCGTGCCATCGAGAATGTGGTAGCTGAGGATGTAGAGAGTGTATCTATCCTGAAGGATGCCGCTGCAACGGCTCTCTATGGTTGCAAAGGTGCCAACGGCGTGGTTCTGATTACCACCAAGCATGGTAAGTATAATACCAAGTCGATTACTGCCTCTTATGATCATGTGTTCTCTTTCCTGACCAATAAGCCTAAGATGGTAGATGCCGCTACATACGCATCAGCAGTCAACGAGGCTTATCATAACCAGAATGGTGGCGACGTCTATAGCTCTGATGTCATCAATGCCTATAGAGACGGTTCCAATCCGCTCTATTATCCAAATGTAAACTGGGCAGACGAGACCTTCCGCAATGTTTCCAACAACGATCGCTTCAATATTGAGTTTAAGGGAGGTACCAGCAACTTCCGTTATTATACCAACGTACAGTTGTTGACCAACAAGGGATTCATCAAGAACTTCCAGAACGACGGATATTCTACTCAGAATAAATATACGCGCGGAACACTGCGTTCCAACATGGATATCGATTTGGGTCTCAAGACGAAGTTGCATACCCACTTGTATGGTTTGCTCACAGAGCAATCGCAGCCAGGTGCGCAGGCCGACCTCTGGTCTATGATCTATAAGGTACCAGCCAATGCATTCCCAGTGAAGGCTTCAGAGACCGTATGGGGTGGCAATACCGTATATACCACTTCCAATCCAGTGGCTCAGAGCCAGGGTGCTGCTTACTATAAGAACCATCAGCGTGCGCTCTATGCCGACTTGGTTTTGGAGCAGGATCTCTCTTCCATCACCGAGGGTTTGAGTGCTCAGGCACAGTTGGGTTACGATACATGGTCTAATGTTTATGAAGACCATTCTAAGACCTATCGCTATGCTTACTATGAGGTGCCAACCAATGGCTCGGTAATCGCAGATGGCGAAGGAACTCTCTCTGCCGTACAGGGTACAGATTCCAACATGGGCACAGGTGCCAACAACAACTCTTGGATTCGTCGTTGCGTATGGAACGCAGCACTCAACTACGACAAGAACTTCTCTGAGAAGCATCATGTATATGGCCAGTTGAAGTACGATTACGAGTACAACGACAAGACCGGTACCAATACCACCGTATATCGCCACAACATCTCTTTGTTCGGTCACTATGGCTACGACAACCGACTGCTCTTCGATGTAGCGTTGGTAGAGAGTGGTTCCAGCCGTATGGCTCCTGGCGACAAGTGGGCGATGTCTCCAAACGTTTCTTTCGCTTGGAATATCTCCAATGAGAAGTTTATGAAGAACGTGAAGTGGCTCGACTTCTTGAAGTTGCGTGCTTCCTGGGGCAACCAGGTACTGGATGTGCTTCCTGGCGGAGACGTATGGACCTATTACGACCAGTTCTATCAGATGAACGGCGTAAGCTATCCATTCGATGCTACCTATACAGGTACACAGTGGGGTAATACCTATCTTGGCACAGCCAAGACCCAGCATATCGATCACGAGAATGCAAGCAAGTTCAATGTCGGTTTCGATGCCACACTTTTTGGCGGTCTGAATATCTCTGCAGATTATTACTACCAGCACCGCTATGATATCTGGTATTCTACAGCAGGTAGCTACTCCAGCGTATTCGGTATGACAGCTCCTTATGAGCCAGTAGGAGTCATCAATTCCCATGGATTCGATGTATCGGCAGACTACAGCAAGAAGTTGAACAAGGATCTCACCATCAGTCTTGGTGCTTCCCTCACACTCAACAAGACCATCGTGAAGAATCAGGCAGAGGCTCCACAGCTCTATGCCAATACCTCTTCTACAGGCAAGCGATACGGTCAGGCATTCGGTTATATCGCAGATGGCTTCTTCCAGAAGAGTGACGACCTGAATGGCGATGGCATTATTTCAACTTCAGAGATGAAGGAATTGGGCTACCCAATCCACAATTTCACAACCATTCATGCAGGAGATGTAAAGTATGTGGATCTGACTGGTGACGAGACGATAGACAACAACGACCGCCAGGCGATAGGTTACAGCACTACTGCGCCAGACCTCTACTACAACTTCCACCTCGGTGCAGAGTACAAGGGATGGGGTATCGATGCCATGTTCCAGGGCGTAGGCAAGTGGACCGGTTTCAAGACCACCAATGGTTTGTACCGTTCAGCCGTAGCTAATAACACGCTGTCTCAGTATCTTTACGAGAACTCCTGGTCTGCAGAGCGTGGCAATACTGAGAATCCAAAGTTCCCACGTCTCTCAGCAACCAGCAATGCCAACAACAATTTGAACAGCACGCTCAACATGTTTGACCGCAGTTATCTCAAGCTCCGCTATGTGGAGATGTATTATTATCTGCCATCAGCATGGTTGAACAAGATAGGTTTCATCAACAAAGTGAAGTTGTATGCTCGCGGAACAGACCTCTTCACTCTTGATCATCTCGACGAGGCAGATGCCGCTTCATACGGTACAACCCAGCCTCTTACCAGAAGCCTTCAGGTAGGTGCTGCAGTAACATTCTAAATTTAAGGAATTACGATTATGAAAGTAAATAAAAAACTATTTTGCTTTGTGTTGGCTGCCATGACGTTGTCTTCTTGTAATATGGACTACAATGAATATACAGCCTACGACAAGGAATACATCCAGCGCTCGTTCAAATACGTAGGTGGATTGATGACCACGATATACACAGATATCGATACCGACTGGGGCAACCTCTCGGGAGCCATGCTTTCCTCTGCTACTGATGAGTCTGAATATAGCCACGATGGCAATGCAGTAGAGGATTTCTACAACGGCAACTGGAGTCCTGTCAATGCTCACCAGACCGTCTGGAGTTCTGCTTATGAGGGCATTACCTACTGCAATGAGGTGATAGACAACTGGTCTAATCTTGAATTCGACCAGTTCAAGCTCAATCTCGATTATGAGAAGCAGATGTTCCTCTACAACAATTATCAGTATGAGGCTCGCTGGGCACGTGCTTACTTCTATTACACCCTGGTTCGCCAGTACGGTGGTGTACCTTTCAAGGTTCACAATACCACAGGTACCGAGGAGACAGCACTTCCACGAACCAGTGCCGACGAAATCTTCAACTTCATCATCAGCGAGTGTGATGATATCAAGGACAAGATTATCGAAGACTATGCAGGTAAGTCGGATATGATTCTCTCCAAGGCGGAGACCGCCCGCGCCAACAAGTATGCCGTCTTGGCATTGAAGGCTCAGGCAGCTCTCTATCATGCCTCTCCGCTCTTCACACAGGGCAAGACCTCAGAAGAGAAGAAGAATCTCTGGGCCATCGCAGTGGCTGCCAATAAGGAACTTATAGATGCAGCAGAGGCTAAGGGTTATGGGTTAGCAACCAACTTAGAGGACCTTTGGGGCAAGGAGTATTATTCAGATGCTTCCAGTACCAAGGAGATACTCTTTGCACGCCGCACCGCTTCTTCCAGTTCTTTCGAGGGCTACAACTTCCCAGTAGGTTACTCTTCAGGTCAGGGCGGCAACTGTCCTACACAGGACTTGGTAGATGCTTTTGAGTGTACCGATGGAAAGAGCATTGCGGAAAGCAGCTTATATGATGCAACAAAGCCATACGACAACCGTGACCCACGTCTTACCAAGACAGTCGTCGTGAATGGCGACGTATGGCCAAACGATTTGGCAGCTTACAACAGTGAGCATCCAACTATCGAGACCTATGCAGGTGGTTATCACTCCCGTACAGGTAATGCAGCAGGAAAGTCATACGCTACTACTACCGGTTACTATCTGAAGAAGTTCTGTAATGCAGACCAGATTCTTCGTGGCCGTTCCGGTTATGCAGCTACTACATCCCCTCACGGTTGGCTCACCTTCCGTATGGGCGGTATGTATCTGAACTATGCAGAGGCTCTCTTCCAGTATTTCAAGGCCTGCGGCAATGCCAATGCAGCCGATGCGAGTGGTGCAGTAGTGATTACCGATGAAGAAGGCAACCAGACTACTGTGAATGTACCGGCTACCCAGACGGCAGCCAAGATGGCGAGCAAGACCCGCCTGCGTTCCGGCATGCCAGCCATCGCAACAGGTATGAGCAACGAGGCTTTCTGGGAGAAGTACAAGAACGAGCGCCGTGTGGAACTCGCTTTTGAGGGACACCGATTCTATGACGTGCGTCGCTGGATGGAGGATGGCGATAAGTTCATGAACATCCATCGCATGGAAATCACCAAGAACGAGGATGGCTCTTATATATATAATAAGGTGGCTGTGACTCGTGGTGATGGACAGTGGGAGAGCAAGTGGAATCTCTTCCCATTCTCTCAGACCGAGATCCTGAAATCTCATCATGCTATCCAGCAGAACCCTGGATGGTAAGTATCTGGTTTCTTGCCCCAAAAACAGTATTGAATTTCCTGTCCGAAATCATTTCGCCCACCTTCGGGTGGGCAGATGATTGGGGACAAGGACAAAATATTAAATACAAATTATTAACAACTAAACGTTTTAACAATGAAAAAGTTTACTTTTATTGCAATGCTTTTGGCTGTATTCGCAATGACAGCAAAGGCGCAGGTGATGGACAAGTACTTCTTCAAGGTGCCAACTGATAAGATGTCTGAGGACTGGATAATCCAGGATGCAGGCAACTTCGCAGCAACACCTGGTAAGGAGTATCTTGAGGTTCAGAACAAGAAGAATGGTGGACGTATGCTCAACTATTTCTGGAATGAGGCTGCATGGGCTGGTGTAGATCCTGCTACTCTTCCTAATAGCACTTACAAGTTCACTATGGACTTGAACATGTCTAACATGGCTGCCCGTGCCGACATGGAGTTTACACTCCTTCCAGTTAACATGTGTACAGCAAAGGATGATCGTGTAAGTACTCACAACTATCACTGGTGGAATGCTAACGAAGGTGATGACTATTTCTTCCGTTGGAGAGTAGGCGAGAAGCCTGCAGCAGCTAATGGTGACTTCACTATTTGGATTAATGAGATGCCAACTGGAAAAAAAGACTGGGATCAGACTACAGAGGAGACTCTTACCATCTCAAGCCAGAAGACTTACAAGTTTGCTGTTGCCATCAACACAGAAGCTAAGACTGCTACTTATACTATTGCAGATGCAGAAGGTACTGTTTTGAAGACTGGTGTTCATAAATATACTTGTGCTGAGGATCGTGCCGGTATCTTCGTATTCGGTATGAACGGTACTTCTACACACCAGCTCTCTAACATCGGTCTTTCTTATGAGGCAGAGGGTCCATTCGCTCAGGAGCCATCCGTAGATTTGCTTGCAGCTATTGGTCAGCAGCGCGCTTATTACGTAACATTCCCAGAGGGTCATACCCTGCATTGGACCCAGCTTGGTGATGCTGAGGGCCTTGATGGTACAGCTTACGCTGATGGTGAGGAGTGCTCTGTAGCTTATGGTGATGCAACTGATACCCGCGAGATGGAGACCAGCGGTGATGGTGGTTCTAAGGTCATCTTCTGCAACAAGTCTGGTCAGTTGAAGGTTTGGACAACTCTTGATGAAGACGAGACCAACAAGTCTAACGAGATTGTAAATGATGTAGTTTGTGAGCAGATTACCATGCCTACACCATCAGCTTCAATTGTTAACGTAGAAGAGGGCTACAAGAAGGTTTATCAGATTGTGGCTGATAACTCTGAGACTTTGATGAAGCCTACAGTTACTATCCACTATAAGAAGACTGTTGGTGGTGTGACAACTGAGGGTAATGTGTTGACAGGTGAGACTATTGCATTGGATGGTCAGGGTTCATTGGAACTTTATTCATACGACGGTACCCACCCTGTAGAGATGCCTTGGTACGCTCCATCAGAGAAGGTAACTGTAGAAAACAACGTTGAGTACGTAGTAGCTGATAAGAAGGACTACGCTTGGACTAAGGAGGAGTGCGAGACAGCAAAGACTGGCTTCACTGTAACTGAGATTGTTGATAATGCCAACAAGTCACACTGGGACCGCGCTTATTCAACCCAGATGTATGGTTATGATGCAAATGGTAATGCTACTGCATGCACAGAGGCAGATGCTGCTAACTATGTATCTACCAAGTCTGGCTTTGGTTTCTATGATATGGCAAGTATTGGTACCGACAATGCCAAGTGGAATGTTCAGGTTCCTGAGGATGCAACAACAGCATTTGCTCCATTGGCTCCAACTGCAGACTTCATTGCCAACTCTAAGTATGAAGCTTCTGCATGGAGCATCTTCCCACTCGAGGGTATCGTTTACTACAACACAGCTGTAACCAATGCTGTTTTAACTCTTGACGCTAAATATACATCTGATGATACAGAAAAGCCAAACTTCTACATCGTTCACACCCGTAATGGTTACGACCGTCCTGACAAGGGTGATTGCAACAAGACAACTGTTTGTGTAGCAGGTGAAAATTTCAACCTCTTCCGTTACGACACAGCTCTCTGCGATGTAAAGATAATGACTTACAAGGGCTTTGAGCCAGGCGTTTCTGGTATCAAGAATGTAAATACAGCAGAGACCTCTGCTTCAGCAGTGAAGAAGGTAGTAACCAAGAATGGTGTAGTTATCGTCAAGGATGGCAAGACATTCTCTGTAGCAGGTGCTCAGCTTAAGTAATTTGTTTCATAGATAAAGAATTGGCAATTATGGTTTCTATAATTTGCCGAGATTGAATCAATTATTTTGTGTAAAGGGATGCAGTGATGCATCCCTTTCTTTATCTTCTTCTCTTTTCTTTATCTTCTTCCCTTTCTCTGTCTTCTTTTTCCTCTTTCTCTTCCTCTCTCATTTCTCATTTTCTTGTCTTTCTCATTTCTAATTTCTCATTTCTAATTTGTCATTTTTATTCCCTTTTCTCAAAATAATAAGGTTAAATATCATATTTTAAAGATGCTTTCTCGAATATTATGTGTACTTTTGCCAACAAATCAGTTAAACCTGAATAAACAACAATAATCGATATGAATCGACAATAAACAAGAATAAAAACAATAAAACCTACAATAATGAATAAAAAACTACTCGCAACATCTGCTTTAGCATTATTGGTTAGTATGGGAGCAAATGCCCAGCGCTTTACCGATAAGTTGGATCGTGGACTGATTGCAGTGCAAACCACAGGTGGTGTGTACTGCTCTTGGCGTATCCAGGCTGATGAATACTATGATGTAAAGTACAATCTTTACAGAAATGGTATGAAATTAAATTCTGAACCCCTTGATGTTTCCAACTTTACAGACAAGTCTGGTTCATCAAGCAGCACTTATACCGTAAAGGCGGTAGTGAATGGGGTAGAGCAGGCTGCTTCCAAGGAAGCTACAGTTTTCAACACTAATTACAAGGAAGTAAAAATCCAGTATCCTTCTGATCTGAAGTCAACTTATATTCCTAACGATGCCTGTTGTGCTGATGTGGATGGCGATGGAGAACTGGAGATTCTGATGAAGTTCACCAACCAGCAGGAAGGTGAGCAGCTTTATCCTAAGAATGGACCTACCATCGATGGTGTGGAGACCAAGGAGTATTCTATGCTGGCCTGTCTGAAGCAGGATGGTAAGATTCTCTGGTGGGTGAACTGTGGTCCTAACATGGGCGACTTCCAGAACAACGAGCAGAATATCGTCGGTTACGACTGGGATATGGACGGCAAGGCAGAAGTCGTAATGCGACTTGAAGAAGGCTCTACTGTCCACATGGCTGATGGTACCACTTATACCATTGGTGCCGATGGCAAAAATGGAACTTCCTGGAAGAACTATCGTGAGCCAAAGGCTGAAGGAAGCGTAGAATGGTTTACCCATTATGGCAAGGAGTTCCTCTGGTATTGCGAGGGTGCTACGGGTAAGCCATACCAGTGCATAGATTATCCTCTGAAGCGTCTGGAAGCAGGAGAGACTGATTTGAAGGCTGCTTGGGGTGATGGCTACGGCCACCGTTCCAACAAATTCTTCTTTGGTGCTCCTTATCTTGATGGCAAGCATCCAAGTATCTTCCTGGCGCGTGGTATCTATACCCGTCATAAGTTTATAGCATACGATGTAGATCCTAAGACTCATGCCCTGAATGTTCGCTGGCAGTGGACCAACAACCAGGCGGGGTCTCCTTGGTATGGACAGGGTTATCACAACTATGTCGTAGCTGATGTAGATTGGGACGGACGTGACGAAATCGTATTCGGTTCTATGGTTATTGATGATAATGGTAAGGGACTTTCCACTACCGGTCTCGGTCATGGTGATGCACAGCATGTAAGTGATTTTAATCCTTATATCCATGGTCAGGAGATGTTTGCCTGCAACGAAGATGCTCCTTCCAACAACTATCGTGATGCAACTACCAGCAAGATATATTATCGCAAGACAGATACCAATGATGATGGTCGCTGTCTGGCTGGTAATTTCTATAATGATATTCCGGGCGCCGTAGGTCACAGTGCGCATGATACGCCGATATCTACCATTACCAATGACCATGTAACAAGAAATATGAATGGACTCAGCATGAACTTCCGTATCTACTGGGATGGCGACTTGCAGGAGGAGTGTTTCAATAATACCGAGATCACCAAGCCGGGAAAGGGAACATTGGAAACTCTTATGGGTGCCTTTTCTAACAACGGAACCAAGGCTACTCCTTGTTTCCAGGGCGATGTGTTCGGCGACTGGCGTGAGGAAGTGATAGAGCGCACGGGTAGCAACAATATCCGCATCTATACCACGACCACTCCGACTCCTTGGCGCAACTACTCGCTGTGGTACGATCATCAGTACCGCAATGCGATGGTATGGCAGCCATGCGGATACAACCAGCCTCCTCACACATCTTACTTCCTCGGTGAACTGGAAGGCATCACGATAGCTCCTCCACCACTCACCACTACGGGTCGTGAAGAGGTTTCCTCTACCATCTCCAAGTCTTTTGACGGCAAGCACGCTTTGCTTTCTACCAATGGCGATGCCACGGTAGCTGTGGCTGATGGTGCTGCTCCTGCTGTCTTCACCGACAATGCTCCTTCATGGGTGCAGGGTACGGCTCCGAGCGAGTGCAGAGTCAAGGATACTGAAATCAAATATACCTACTATACTCATACCCTCACTGGCGGTGCTTTCTCTGGCAATATGCGCTTAGTGAAGCAGGGCGACGGTACACTCGTTCTTCCTAACGTAACCCAGACCTACACTGGCAAGACTGATGTATGGGCAGGTACGCTACAGTTTGACGGAACGATGGAGAAGAGTCCGGTATGGCTGAACCGCTTTGCGGAGTTGAATTCCAACGGCGGTAACTTCAAGGGCGGTATCAAGGCAGACTATGGTTCTATCATCCGTCCGGGCGGTAAGGACCAGGTGGGTACGCTTACTACTTCCGATCTCCAGCTCGGTTTCGGTGCCCGCATCGTCTTCGATGTGAACGGCGAGAATGTGGATAAACTCGTGGCTGGCAAGATGAGTATCGAGAAGAAGAAATGGGAGAACGGTCCTCAGTATTCTGCTCCGGTATTCGAGTTTACATCGGCTCCTCAGCCTGGTACCTATACACTGGCAGAGGTAGGTGAGCTGACTGGCAACTTGGCTGACATCACCGTGGAAGGCCTCTCTGGCAAGAAATACAGTTTAGATTATGCTGATGGCAAGTTGACTATTACGGTGAGCGATTCACGCGACAGCGAGTCTGTAGTCTGGACTGGTGCCAACGGTTCTATATGGGACCTGATGGAGTCGGAGAACTTCGCTTCTTCCGATAAGAAATTCGTTTCGGGTGACAACGTAACCTTCGATGATACTGCCGTTAAGTCTGATGTAAAGATCAATGAGGACCTCGCTCCTGGCAACATCGTCTTCGACAATAACAGTAAGGTATATACCTTGTCTGGCAATGGTGCTATCGAGGGTAATGGCTCTGTTACTTTGAAGGGTAAGAGTGCAGTCAATATCAAGAATACCAACCGATATACGGGCGGTACCTATATTGATGGCGGTTATCTCCGACCAGCAACGCTTGCCAATAAGGACGGTCTCAAATATGGTTCGTTAGGTGCAGCCGACAATACCATTACCATGTCCAACCTGGGTAAGTTGTGGTTAAATGCTTCCATGACTTCTTCTCATCCTATCGTGTTGGGCGAGAATGGCGGTCAGATAGAGACTTATACTGGTACAACCCTGATTGTGAATGGCGGTATCAGCAAGATGAATAAGGGAACCAACCGCGATCTCTACAAGTTGGGTAGTGGTACACTGCAGCTCAACTGTGCAGCCGATTTCGACAAGCTCTATATCAATGCCGGAACTGTCTATGACTTCCAGGATGCCCATTTCAATGGCAAGACGATTGTGCTGAATGGCAGCAAGGTGGTTTTGCAGGCTTCCAACAGTATCTATAGCAGCAACTCAGATAATGTGAATATCGAGGTGCCTAAGGGTAAGTCGGGTATCTGGTATCCTGATGGCCGATGTGACTATACCGGTAAGCTGACCGGTGAGGGAACCATTGATATCTACGGCACCTGGATCCGCTGTCCTTTCAAGGGCGACTGGAGTAAGTTTGCCGGAACCATCAATGCAAAGCGTGGAAGCAAGAATGCTTACGAGCCTGTATTCGATTTCTACAATAGTTATGGTATTCCTTTGGCAACGCTCAACGTTGATTCACGTTTCACCAAGGACCATGCGTTCTGCACCAATGGCAAGAGCTTTGCCATTGGTGCTCTGACGGGTAATGGATATATCAGTAATGGTGGAAACTTCGGTTCAGGAACCAATACTTTGACCATTGGTGGCAAGGACACGAACTTTGAGTTCAAGGGTTCTATCAATGGTAGCAATGTGGTGAAGAATGGTACGGGTATCTGGACCATCTCTACTGAGAATGTACTTGCCAATGCCAAGTCGCTGAAGATTCTGGATGGAGCCGTGAAACTGAACAAGGCAGCTGCAACTGCATCCATGACTGCTCCAACAATCCTCTATGTACAGGGCAGTGGTGAACTTCGCGGAGTAGGTTGCTCTTTGGGTATTAATCTCCAGAAAGGCGGTATCTTGCGTCCTGGAAGCAATTTGCCTACATCTCAGACCAGCAATACGGGCATTATCAATATCCAGAAGAACCTGGTAGCCTACGATGGTTCCAGCATTTATGTGAACAAGGCAAAGGCAGATTCTCTCGTTGTCAATGCATATACAGGAAGCAAAAGTCTCGGCTGGGCATATCTGAAGATAGGCGGCAATGCAACTCTGAATGGTACCATCTATGTCACATACAATGCGAATAGTTGGACTCCAGCTGAGGGTGACTATGTGCGTGTTGTTGACTGTACAGGCACGATCAGCGGTACTCCTAAATTTGACTTGCAGGCGCTCCCTGCCGGTTTGGGTTGGGATACAAGCAAGTTCCTTACAGAGGGAGTTGTCTATGTAGCCAATGCTACAGGTATCCGTGAGATCGGTTTCGACGCTGGTTCATTCCAGGCAGATGTCTATACGCTCAACGGCTTCCGCATGACAAGTTTGCAGACTTCTATGGCAACCTTGCAGAGCGACTTGAAGAGTCGTGGCTTGGCTTCTGGCTTGTACATTGTCCGTACTGCTAAGGGAACTATCAAGGTTACCTTGAAGTAATCTAAGAAATATTTTCAGTAAAGACTTTAGTTTGCTGGTTATAATATAGTTAATGAAATCTAAACGAGGGTGTGTCATAAGTCTATGGTACGCCCTCTTATTTTTCTTCATGTTTTTTGCATTGGAGGCATTCTTGCTACGTCGATTACTCACGGATTTACGCGGAGGCGACCTGTTCGGTCGTTACATATACCCCCTGTGAGTGGAATATGTCCCACAGATTTCACAGATTTGCACAGATTTTTCGTGGGAGGTTTTGGTCACGCAGATTTCGCAGATGACGCAGATTTTTTTCATCGGGTATTTTTATTCATCGGATTTCACGGAATTAATTCGGAGGTTTCTTTCTATGTCGATTACTCACGGATTTACGCGGAGGCGACCTGTTCGGTCGTTGCAGATACCCCCTGAGAGTGGAATATGTCCCACAGATTTCACAGATTTGCACAGATTTTTCCTGCTTCAATTTCCTTCCCTTCCATCTCTTTCCTCCATTTCTCATTTC